>Ga0081474_121641_pt1 | contig 241946 bp, 268 predicted proteins | sample OneHunmetagenome_2_FD_70978 | JGI IMG/M metagenome (GOLD analysis project Ga0081474, IMG submission 70978) | Ferrous microbial mat communities from One Hundred Spring Plain, Yellowstone National Park, USA v2 (version 2) | ecosystem: Environmental > Aquatic > Non-marine Saline and Alkaline >... | reverse complement strand
CTTAGCCCTCAAGTACAAATCCTTGTTGTCATAAGCTACAGCATTTTGCAAATACATCATACCTAGCATGGCCAACCGCTTAATATATTCCTCACCCTTAGCAAACTTGAGATTAACCTCAAAGCTCCTTATGTATTTTTCATCAATAGGCTGCCCACTATCTGGTAAGATTGTAATTGTTCTCTTTTTCATGAAGGGAGTGATAAGATTGTGTCTCTGAAGAGATTTACTAAAGTATGTTCCTGAGATTACAATTACTACTATTGGAATTATTGTACTAAGGGTATTAGCTAGAGTTACATTGTGTAATAAATAGTAAGGAATCGAAAACGACACTACAGTAGCTATTGCTGTAGGGAAACCTATAAACAGCAATGCTAAACCAAGCCATTTCAAAAAAGATAACCTCTTTCCCTCCATAACTTTCCCTTAGTTAAATTCATTTATAAAGTATAAAATTTTATTATATTAGCAACATAAACCAGATTTCTGGCATAATTATTCACGCCTAGTTCGCTAGCAGTTTCTACTCCATATAGGGTGATTAATTGAAGTAATTCATCACAAGAGGGCATACATATCACTACACAGATACCGTAAATAATAGGATCCTCAATAAATACTAAAATAAAAAATGTTATCAAAAATAATATGAACTTTGTACTTTATTGTAAAATAATGAGAGTAACAATCTAAATATGCTCGACGACTTACTGAACCTATATTGTTCTTAAATCATTTTCGAGAACTTTAAAATAATTTCAAAGATCGAGACCATGAAAACTTCATTACTTCTTTTTAGCTAAATCCGAGAACTTTTCTGAAAATTTATAGTATTCTATGAGCGGCATATCAGTAATCCTTAAAACCCCTACGGCTCTCTTACCGTAAAGGTTAGATAATGGGTAAAAGGGCTTTAAGTGTTTAATAGTTTTTGCAGGATAATAAACTGCTGATGTTTATTCGTAAAGCATCAAGTGATGATATTAACGAGATGAGTTTAGCATGGGCTGACTCGATAAACTCGTCTAATCTTGATCGGATTAAAACTACATTTACAATTTTCCTAAAACTAGGAGAGTGTTTAGTGGTTGAGGAAGGGGGTGAAGTTATTGGAACGGGGTGCTATATTTCATATTCACATTTATCATGGATAGGGAATGTGGGTATTAAGAAGAGTTTTCAGCGTAAAGGTTATGGCAGAAAGTTAATGGTAGATTTACTCGGCTTGATAAGAACTGAGTCTATAAGACTAGATGCAACTGAAGCTGGTTATGGTCTTTATAAAAGACTGGGGTTTAGTGATGGATATAAAACTATCGCGTTTGATATCTCAGATGTTAAAGGGGTTAATGATGATCGTGTGAAAATTACTAATAGGTTGGAAGATTGGATGTTAGAATTAGATAAGGAGGCATTTGGAGATGATAGGTCTAAGTTGTTATTGAATATAAATGGTAAGGTAATTTATACTCAAGGTGGTTATGGCGTAATTTATAACAACATATTAGGCCCTTTAATAGCTGAAAATGATGAAGTAGCTGAGAGGTTAATTAGGAGTAGTGTTAGACTGGGCGTAAGCGGGGTTATAACGACTGAAGATAAGGAGTACTTTATAAGGAAGCTAGGAGGTAAAAAGGTAGGGGAATGCGTGAGGATGACAAAAGGTAAGGAAGTTAAAGAGAATAGGAGGTTAATATACGGAATATTTAGATACGCTTTTGGATAACTAAATAATTGAAGCTTTTTGCTAAGACGAGTTTATGACTTTTTTATTCTTTATGGTTCAAGAGCGTCTTTTGCTTTCGAGCGAGATTTGAGTTTATCGTTGGGGGAATCCAAGTTCCGCAAGATAACTTAGCGAATTAACGTTAGAGTTTAGTGGGTGAGCTAACTTTATATTTATTAACAGATTTTCGTTCCTGTAACTCGTTATAGCTAAAAAAGTAGTGCTCACTTCTCGTTAGACGAGTAACGATTATTTATGCGTTAATTGATTACTCATTTTCTTGAGTTTATTTCTTTAACAATACCATTTTCCGAACTGTACTACTCTTTTATTAAAACTCTTGGTAACTGGTCAATTTCAATTTCATTTTCAAACTCCTCCCCAGTTATGTAATCTACGAATTTACCTTGAATATTAACGGTTATTTTTGGTAACGTCGAGAGTGTTTTTACAATCACGAGTATTTTGTCACCCCTCCAGAAACCGCATAAGCCCTTTTGTAATTTTCTCCCTTATAACTGAGTTCGTTTATCTCGTATTTCCTTCTCAAATTCAGGAGCTTATAAGTATAATGGATCTTTATCCTGCCATCGTTCATGTCCTCTAACATTTTATTATCGAACTTTTTGCTCCTTTCAAATAACTCAATCAGTCTCTTAAAATCTACTTGGCTTCTATTGTCCGGGTCGGTTAATAAATACCTCCAACTTTCAGTACCCTGATAGAAATCTGGTATGCCTGGTGAGAGTATTTTGAGTACTAGGAGTGATAAGGATTTCATCATTCCTAATCTTCTAATCCTTAATTCAAATTCCCTGAAACTTTCTTTAAATTGTTTATTTGAGAACGCCTCTTCTATTAGCTTCAGCATTTTATCCTCATATTCCTTATTCACGTTAAGCCACGAAGTGTGAACTTTAGCTTCCCTTAAGCTTTTTATCATGTGTTGTTTTATTCTATCTTTATAGCTTTCCGAAAAGCCGTCTAAGAAATAACTGCCTAATAAAACCTGATAAAACCTGTACTCATCGTTTTCATCGATGTTGGGGTTTAGAATTTCATGCCACTCTTTGACTCTCCTCTCCCATTCTTCCGGAATTTCTGATATAACACTTATTTTCATCCTAAAGTCCTCACTGTACTTTGTATCATGGGTGCTTGTAGCATTCAATGAAAGAGTCCCTACTCTCTTTTAATTTCAAGTTCATTAATATAGGGGCCCAAATTTTAAAGGACACAGTATTTTTTCTGGTATTAGTTCTGTTCCATATACCATTATATTTTCATATTTTCTGTCACATAATAAATATTATTGCCATTATAAATGTAAATCGTAAGCAGATAAATAGTACTATAACTAACCGCACCGGTCTGTGTTGTAGGGGGGTCTAAGGTTACTATCGCTGACAAGGGTGAGCTAATTTGTTGTGGACTTAAGGTTACTGAATATGCTTTTGTACCATTAACGTTGATGACTATTTGTGTGTTAGTTGGGTTAAGTTTTATGTTATTTAAATATAAAGTCACATTTAAACTTTCATAAAATGAGTTATTTTTGAAATAATAAGCCGCGCTATAAGCTAATATCTCATAGGGATATTTTCCTGTTCCTTTCAAGCTTATGTTAGTGAATACTGGTCCTGGCATTGGGGGGTAGATTTTGAAGAAGTTTGATAATGTTCCTATTTGGAGTACTAAGCTTTCATTACTCGAAGTTATAGTCTTATGCCAGCCGTAATTTCCAGTACCTCCTACTCCTAAGAAAATTATAGACGAGACTAGTGGTATCCATAATATCACCATTTTCTTACTGTGTGAGAAAGGCCCTACTGAGATAGTAGTGCTGTTAACGTAAGTGGCTTCCTTATGAAATAGTGAAGGTGTTGTTTGGTTTATAGCCCCTGCCTCTAAGTAAACTGTCGCACTCATTGGCAATGGGCCGTTATTAGCTACAATGCAAAAAATGTACTGTGCATAAGGACTATTTATGCTCTCCTTTACACCCACGAGTTCTACGTATACATTAAAGCTTGAGTTCTCTATGTAAAACACTATTCCAATTATAACCAGCATTAATATGGCTATGCCAAATAAATATATCCTTTTCATCGTAATTAATACCTTCAGCTTGTATATGAGTTTATTTCAAAGTATTATGACCACAGTTTACTTTATAATCCCCTATTACGGATTAAACAAACTGGAGGGCACTAGAAAAAGAAATGAACGAGCAAATCCTCCTCCACCAAACTATTTCTGAAGATAGAATAATAGGAAAACATGTATTTGGAAACCTATACGATATCGATGAGAGAATTCTTGTGGACAAGGAATACCTAGAGAAGCTAGTATTAGATGCTGTAAAGATAGCTAATATGAAATTAGTAGAGATAAAGTCATGGAGTTTCGGAGGTAAAAAAGGAGGAGTCTCTGTTATAGCACTAGTAGAGGAAAGCCATATAGCGCTTCATACATGGAACGAGTACAAATATGCTACCTTAGATGTGTATACTTGCGGAGAGAACAGCAATCCTCAATCTGCATTTGAGTATATAGTATCGCAACTTAAACCGAAGCGGTATCAGATGTTTTATGCTGATAGAAGTTCTTAAACCTTATTGTAATGATAGATTTAAAGTTAACCTTTTTTAATTTATCAATCGACAACTGTCTATGAATTCATAGACAGTTGTCGAAAACCTTTTAAATTTACTTTAGGAAAAGAAGAGGCTGATGAAGAGTGGTATTATAGGATGGGGAGCGTATATCCCCAAGTACAGAATTAATGTTAATGAAATAGCTGATTTATGGGGAATTGAGAGAGGTGTTGTAAAAAGCTTAGGCTTATCTGAAAAGGCTGTTCCGGCTGTAGATGAGGATTCGACCACTATGGCATGGGAGGCCTCCAAAAACGCTTTAGAAAGGGCAAGAATTGATCCTTCTCAAATTAACCTAGTACTATTTGGTTCTGAATCTAAGGTTTACGCAGTTAAACCTACGGCAACAATTCTTATTGATTCTTTAGGAATTTCAAATTATACACTAAGTGCAGACCTAGAATTCGCCTGTAGAGCTGCTTCAGCGGGAATGAGATTAGCTAGTGGTATGATTGAGGCTGGTAAAATAAGATATGCTTTAATAGTTGGAAGTGATACTGCCCAATCTAACCCCGGTGACGTTTTAGAATTAAGCTCAGCTTCTGCGGCTGTAGCGTATGTTTTAGGTTCCGAGAACGAGTCTTCTGCAATAATTGAAGCTTCTTCCTCGTATACTACAGATACTCCAGACTTCTGGAGAAGGGATGGAATGCCTTATCCTTTACATGGTGAAGCGTTTACCGGTGAACCAGCTTATTTTGCACATATAATATCTGCAGTTGAAGCACTAATGAAGGAACATGGGTATAGAATTTCTGATTTTGACTATTTCGTGTTTCATCAGCCGAATGGAAAGTTCCCTATACAAGTAGCTAGAAAGTTAAATGTTCCGTTAGAGAAAGTAAAAGCCGGGTTAATCTCTCCTTATATCGGTAATCCTTACAATGCCTCAGCTTTACTAGGTTTAGCTAAAGTTTTAGATATAGCAAAACCTGGAGAGAGGATTTTGGTAGCGCCTTTTGGAAGTGGTGCTGGTAGTGACACATTTAGTATTTTAGTTACTGATAGAATTACTGAAAGGCAGAAATTAGCCCCAACAGTAGAATATTATATTAATAACAAGAAAGTTATTCCGTATTCGTTATATGCTAAAACCACTAATAAGTATAAGGTGTATGAGTAATGGTTTCTATAATAGGTTCCAGTTTTATTAAAGTTGATAGGTATTACGAATTATCAGAGAAGGATATGGTCATAGAAGCTTTTAAGCAATTAATTATAAAGCTGAAAGAACTACCACCTATAGATACTATAATTGTTTCAAGCGGTTACATAGATATTATATCTAAGAGTTTACTCTCCGCATTGAAGTTAAGTGAAGGATTAGGGTTTAGGAACTGTAACGTTATGAGAATTGAAAATGGAGATAATGGTGCAGCGTCTTTACTTACAGCTTATTCATTAGTTAAGTCTCAGATCTCAAAGGCAGTTATGATCATAGGAGTTGATAAATTCGCCGATTATCCGTCAAAATACATTAATGATGTGATAGCGTATAATTTAGATAATGAGACTGAATACCAATACGGGCTAACTCCCCATGTTTATGCCGCATTAATGGCTAAGAGATATCTTAAAACGCGTAGGCTAGACTATGATTATTTAGCTGAGTGGCCACTACTAATGCACGAGTATGCTTCAGAAAATCCATACGCATATCTCAAATTTAAAGTCGATAGAAAGACTATAATGGAGTCTCAAGTAGTCGCTGAACCTTTAAGATTATTTGATATTGCTGCTAGGGCTGATGGTGCTTCTATTGTTTTAGTGGCCAGCGATGACATTGCTAATAAGTACTCAGATGCTCCAGTAAAGATAGAGAAAATAGTTAGTAGTTCCCATAAGGTTGATATAATATCACCGTCTTTGCCAGCTGTGAAGGAAGCTTTCAATAAATTAAATATGAAACTTAACGGTAATACATTATACGATGTTCACGATTCTTATAGCATATTAGCAGCCTTAGAAATAGAAGCGTTAAAGCTGGCTAACGATAGTAAACCGTTTGAGAATATAAGAGCTTTCGAGATTAATTTGAGCGGGGGATTAAAAGCCCGTGGATACCCTGGTGGTGCTACTGCTATCTACCAATTAGCAGAAGCATATATGCAATTAACGAATACATTTCCGGGTAGAAAGAGTAGTGCTGAAAATAGTCTTATCCTTTCAGCAGACGATCTTGGGAATTCAGTATATATAACTGTGTTAAGAAGGTGATTAGTATGAAAATAAGTCCTTCACAAAACTGGAGGCTAAAAGACTCATTATATAGATTAGCATTAACCAAGTGCAAAAGATGTGGAAATGTCAGTTATCCATATAAACCAATCTGTAATAATTGTGGCTCGTTGGATGTAGAGAAAATTTATAGCAAAGGATATGGGACTCTAATAGAATATACAATATCATACCAGGTTAGGGAAGGTTTCGAAAAACAACAGCCGTTAGTTGTCGGTTTGATCAAACTTGATGAGGGTGCGATAATAGTAGCACCAATAGCTGATGCTGATGGAGATATAAAAGAGGGCGCGAGAGTTGAAGCAGTATTAAGGAAAATACGGAGTGATTCGAGTAATGGTTTAATACAGTACGGTATTAAATTTAAAGTGATTAATAATGACTCAAATGGTTGATAAAATTAATGAAGTTGTCGAAAAAGCGTTAAAGGGAGAGATCCAACTTCATGAAATAGATGAGTTTTTAGAAGCTAATGCGGCTATGGTTGCAAGGAGGATAGTTATAGAAAAAATAACTGGTGCAAAGCTACCTTCTATAGGTTCTACGATTATTGATTATGCGGAGGTAAAAAATAGGAATGCAGAAAATGTTATCGGTGCTGCACAAGTACCTTTAGGCGTTATTGGTCCGTTAAAAGTTAATGGTGATTACGCTAAAGGGGATTTTTATGTTCCTTTAGCCACGACTGAAGGTGCTTTGATAGCGAGTGTGAATAGAGGTGCTAAAGCTGCATCTTTAAGTGGTGGTGTTAAGGTTAAAATCCTTTTTGATGGAATGACCAGAGCGCCCGTTTTTAAACTTAAGTCAATTGATGATGTAGTAGACTTTCTTAATTGGGTTAATAGGAACTTTGACAAGATAAAAGAAGTTGCTGAAAGCACAACTAGTCACGGAAAGTTGAATAAAATAGAACCTTTCGTACTTGGTAATACTGTTTGGTTAAGGTTTGTTTATGAAACTGGTGATGCGATGGGTATGAATATGGCTACTATAGCTACTGAAAAAATTTGTGAATATATCGAGAAGGAGTTTGGAAAAGCAGACTGTTTGGCTGTAAGCGGAAACGTATGTAGTGATAAGAAGCAGTCCATTGTTAATTCATTACACGGAAGAGGTAAAACTGTAGTGGCTGAGGCATTAATTAAGGATGAGATAATTAAGAAAGTTTTGAAATCTGACAAAGAGTTAATTCATGAAGTGAATTTAAGGAAGAACTGGTTAGGTGGAGCGAGGGCTGGTACATTTTTCCAGTTTAATGCCCACTTTGCTAACATAATTGCTGCAATATTCCTAGCAACGGGGCAAGATATGGCCCAAGTCGTTGAAAGCAGTATGGGATATACGTGGACTGAGGTAAGAGAAGAAGGATTATATATATCAATTACCTTAACATCGCTAGAAGTGGGTACTGTTGGTGGTGGTACGAGGCTGCCAACACAAAGGGAAGCCCTTTCTATAATGGGTGTTGCTGGAAGCGGAAACCCACCTGGGTCTAATGCTAAAAAGTTCGCTGAAATTATAGCCGCTACTGTATTAAGTGGTGAGTTGAATCTATTAGTGGCATTAGCAAATAAGGAATTGGGTAAAGCACATTTAAAGTTAGGCAGGGCTGCTAAAGTTTAAAATTTTTGTCTATGAGATAATCTGGATGAGCCAAATACCCACTGAACTCGAAAAGGTAATTGAGATCACGAGAGAACAAAATAGGTGGAGACGGCAAGAAGTAATTAATTTAATAGCTTCTGAAAACGTTATGAGCCCTCTTGCTGAAGCCGTTTATATGAGCGACTTTATGTCAAGGTATGCTGAAGGTAAACCGTATAAAAGGTATTATCAAGGTACTAAATATGTTGACGAGATTGAGACTTTAGCTATGCAAATTCTTGGTGAAATAACACCAGCTAAACACGTAGATCTAAGAGCTACTAGTGGTACTATTGCAAATGCTGCAGTTTTTAGGGTTTTAGCTAACCCTGGTGATAAGGCTTTAATAGCACCGGTCCAGGCAGGAGCCCACGTTAGTCATACGAAATTTGGCACTTTAGGAGCTTTGGGGATAGAGCATATAGAGTTACCTTACGATGAGGAGAACATGAATGTTGATGTCGATAAGGCTATTAAAATGATTGAGGAGATCAAGCCAAAGTTCGTAGTGTTAGGCGGAAGTTTATACTTATTTCCCCATCCAACTAAAGAATTAGCTCCTCACGTTCATGCTGTAGGTGCTAAACTCGTATACGATTCCGCTCACGTTTATGGTTTAATCGTTGGAAAAGTTTGGACAAATCCGCTTGATGAGGGAGCAGATATAATGACCACTTCTACTCATAAAACATTTCCTGGACCACAAGGAGGTGCAGTACTTTCAAATAATGATGAATTATTTAAGAAGGTTAGTGACACAATATTTCCATGGTTCGTGAGTAACCATCATTTACACAGACTACCTGCAACTGCGGTCACAGCATTAGAAATGAAATATTTCGGTAAGGAATACGCTTCACAAATAGTTAAAAACGCAAAAGCTTTTGCGGAGGCTTTAGCTGCCGAGGGGTTTAAAGTAATTGGCGAACATTTAGGTTATACTAAAAGTCATCAAGTAGTAATAGATGTTAGGAATTTAGGTGGAGGTGCTAAGATTGCTAAGCTATTTGAAGATGCTAATATAATAACTAATAAGAACTTATTACCGTATGATCCCCCAAGTGCTGTTAAAGACCCTAGTGGTATTAGGCTAGGGGTTCAAGAAATGACAAGGTTCGGGATGAAGGAGTCTGATTTCCAAGAGGTCGCTAAGTTCATGAAGGAGGTCGCAATAGATAAGAAAGACCCTAATGAGGTTAAAAAGAAAGTAATTGAGTTCAGAAAGAACTTCTTAGAGGTCAAGTATACATTTAACGTAGACTTGTCAAAATACTCTAACGGTAAAGTGATCCCATTAATTATCTAACTAAAATAACTGTTGTTATTGCATTCAATGCAATTGCAGTAGCTACTGATCCAATGTTTAAGTCACTATTTATTGATAAACCTCTGGCTCCCATAATCACTGCGTCGTAAGTTGATTCGTTTATATGTTTTAAAAGCTCATTGCTTGCACTGCTTTCTTTGCTAGAATATTTTAAGATTTTAAGTTCATAAGACACTTTTCCGTTAGTTCTTTTTTCTATTTTCTCTCTCACCTCACTTTCATTACAGTTCTCGCATGCGTGAAGTATAGTAATTTGTGAACCATATCTCATGGCAAAATCTATTGCCAGATCTAAAGCCCTAAGGCTATTTTCTGAACCATCAACTAATACCGCAACTTTCCTTAACCAAAAGCTTATAGTATATGTCGGCTCAGTCAAATTAAATACCCCTTCATAATACCTAGTGTGTCATTAGTTATTTTAATGGATTCTTCTTTATTCGCTAAATTCATTGCAGCCCTAATTGCGTCTATATTCTCTGGTACCACTATAGATTCTTGATGAACCCCGTACATTAAGTACAATTCATTACCGTTTACGAATACTGAGTCTTCAAATACTACTACCTCTGGGATATCGTATCTATAACGACCTAAATCTCTTGCTACTTCAACTATTTCTGCAGTAGAGCCTACGCCGGATTTCCCATTAACGAGCACTATCCTGGGAGTGTCTGATAATACTTTAATAACATCCTCCCTTGTAACCTTATCTTTAAGTGTGATCATCATGGTATGTAAATGCATTAAGGTTGTCGGTGCTATAACTGCCATAGTTATAATATCAATCCCTTTTAGTACTGTTAATACGTCTTTTGCGTGATGACTTGGAACTGTTGCTGGGTCCGGAACTATTGCATTTATTGGACCCTTTTTAACTTCTTTAGGATCAGACGCTCTTCTAACTATTGTCGCTCTTACTTTCTCTATTTTACTAATGTAGTTATTAATTGTACAAAGTATTCTAAGAATTCCGGTAGTATTACAAGATACAACTCTAATATAGTTCTTGTTTTTAGCCTCATCATAGTTACATAATGCGGAAAATGAAATTTCTGCCACATCAGCTTTTTCTCCTCCTTGGAATAACGCTTTTTTACCAAACTGTTGGTACAAGAGCTTATATGTCGCACCTACTCCATTTGGTGTCGCATCAACAATTATGTCAGCCTCTTTAACCATATCTTCTACCGTACCAGCAACTGGTATTCCGTTTTTTTCAAATTTAGGTATATTCTCTTTTACAGTGAATATCCTATAACCTTTTTTGACTGCAGTAAGTGCCTCGTAATTAGGGCTTGTTTTTGCAACTCCTATAAGTTCCATATCCGGTTGTAACTTTACTGCATCTGCTACTCTTTTACCAATAGTCCCATAACCGTTTACCGCTACTTTAACTTTTGCCATTTCTTGACACCCACGAAATATGTAAAGCTTCTAACGCTGGTAACTTATCACCAGCCAAAAATAAAAGTAATGCACCACCACCAGTAGAAATGTGAACTTTACTCTCATTAATTTCCATGTTCTTATCGACCATACTGATCATGTGCCCCCCTCCTATAATCACATACCCTGGACTCTCAAAAGCGGCCTTTAAAAGTGATTTTGTCCCGTTTCTAAACCTTTCATCCTCTATTACGCCCATGGGGCCTCTTAGCGTTATAACTTTAGCGTCCTTGATAAATGAGGAGTAAATATCTACTGTCGTCTTCCCAATATCTTTAATAACATTATTAACATTATTAGATGGTTCTTCTGCTATTTCACCATTAGGTTTTTCAGTTATAAAGTCTACAGGGATCTCAATCGGTGCACCGCTTAATAATATCTTTCTAGCCCTAGGTACAAGGCTTAAAAGCCCTTTACTCTCTAAAACTTGTATATTAGCTTTCCCAAGATTTATTCCTTTAGCTACTGCGAATAGTTCAGCCACTAATCCTCCGGTCAGAATTCTATCTGCAACCCTATTCTTTGCCAAATGTTCTATTATTTTTAAAGTATCACTTACTTTTCCACCACCGAGTACAAAAATTTTCGGGGAATCTTCTGGGTTAAAGATCTTTGCTAATGCTGATACTTCTTTTTCCATTATTTTCCCTGCTGCGGAAGGTAAAACTAATGGAAAGCCTACAAGGCTGGGTTGACTTCTATGAGCCGCCGCGAATGCATCATTAACATACGCATCAAAAAGCGGTGCTAGTTTTCTAACTAAGAAAGTTTTAGCTTGTTGTTGAGGAGGTGCCTCTATTAATTCCTCAGATACAAGTCTTACATTTTCCAATAGTATAACTTCACCTTTCTTCATGTTTTTAATCCTTTCAATAGCGTAAGGCCCGATTACATCTTCGATGAACTCTACTTGTGCTCCAACATATTTAGATAAGATTTCTGCATGTTGTGAAAGAGAAATGAAATCTTCGTCTCCAGGTCTTCCTTGATGTGACAATACTACTATTGAATTGCCTCTATCCAATAGTTCTTTAAGTGTTATAGAGTGAGCTTTTATTCTTGAATCATCTAATAATTTGCCTGTTTTTCGATCAACAGGTGAGTTTATATCAATTCTTAATAGAATTTTCTTGCTATTTACGTCTATATCATCTAATGTAGGGATTACGAGATCAGATACTTTTATCATGAAACTCATGAAATAATACTAAAAGGGATTTATTATATTTAACAGACTATATTAGATGCGATAATATTACTCCATAAAAATGGTATTAAATATTTACTCCGGAATTTAGTTATTGAAATCGAAACTTCAATTGTGTTATTGGAAGTTCGAATACTAATATTTGGAGGTTCTAACGAGAAATAAGAGAGTGTTAATTTTAGGTCATTCAAGTTTGCATTATAATTGCCTTTACATACGAATACACTTTCTAAATTGTTATTACTTAAAGTCAAAGTGGTAGAATGGCAATTCATATTTAAATTCCTTTCAACAATTTTAGAGAATAGTTCCTTTAAGGTATAAGGGACTTCATCAGCATAAATTCCTTTAGGCGGAAAAAGCAATTTTACTGAATCCTCTTCATCTTCCACCTTTTTAACTAGCAAGTTGGTCATGAAGAATAAGAATGTTGTATTGCAAATTCTAAGCCTACTTAATCTAGTTTCTCCTAATTTAAAATATTCTTCCGCATAGTCTTTGAATACTTTATAAAATTCTGGATCTATTATTTGTTCTCTGAAATATACCATGGCTTTTACACTTAATAATCCTTTAATTTGTTCATCCTCCATAAGTGATATTAAACCCAGGTTTCCGTCCTTTATCTTTAACTTTTTTAATGTTTTATCTACTACTCTTTTAACTGTTACAGCATACTTGTTTTTTCTTATAATCAACCACTCACCATAATCATCACTTACATTTATCTCGTTGTTGTCATCTCTCCTCTTAAAAAACTTAATAATCACATTATCAAACCTCTTAAATATTTTCTCAAAGTTGTATTTAAATATTCAATACAAAGCACTTAAATGAGAATCTTAATAGTTTTTAAACTTACCTTCCTCTCCCCACCGTGTATGACTCTTTAAGAAGGCGGAAATTTGATTACATTATAGTTACTATCTTTTGCAATAAGTTCTAATAAGTTAAATACTTTGAAGGCTTTTGACAGAATTACAAAATCGTTTGAAGCTATAACTTCTCGAGACAAGATTAGTTCTGCATCCGGTCTCTTTTCTGTTCTAACAGTTAACCCTCTTTCTCTTAATTGTTTAGATAGTTCCCCACTAAAACTAATTTGAGAATCTAGGATTATTTCAAATTTCGTAAGATTTAATTTTGTAATTATATACTCTGAAAGAATTAGTAGTGCATCAAAAATTTCCGGGTTCTCCTTCCTTTTTCCAAGCCCTAAATCTCTGAAAAAACCGTCATCACACAGAAACACTTCATCGTTATACATTAGTGAGAGAAGTGTTACGCCTAAATTGTATCCATCTAAAACTATTTTATCTGGGTTATTCACACTTTTTGACTTTATATTTAAAACTTCTGAATCAGTATGAATACACCGATAGAGTAAAAGCCTTTCTTTAGATGTTAAGTTATATCGAGCTGTAACTAAATCCAATGCCGGTTTTCTGTTATATCCACGATTAATTAAATATTTGTAGTCCTCATATGCCGCTATTAACTGTTGACGAAACTGTATCAATTATTTTTTCCTCCGTTGTAGATATGCTTATGCTTCCGTATGTATTCTTACCCCCTCCCTTACCTCCTAATTTTCTCAATGCTTCAATAATCTTATCTACTTTTAAGTCCTTCGAAGATGCGATCTCAACATTTTTAATCTCCGCTCCCCTAATGCTTACAACAATTTGCTTCTCAACAGATGTGATTTTTCTCATGATTTCTTTTATTAGTTCGTCGTCATCTATTCCAGTAATTATATGAAGTTTAATGTCATTTATAGTCATTACTCTTTCAAATTTTTCTAGGTTTAAAAGCATTAATTTCCTATACGATGAGAGTAACAGATCTTTTTTATTGACCTCGTCTATATATCTCCTTACCCTGGCTTCTAATTGTGACGGGGAAGTTTGAAATAGTTGTGATATCGTGTTAATCTTTTCTTCTTCAATTCTAGCGTATTGTGATACCACATCACCGGCCACGTACTCTAATCTTATTACGCCGTCTTGTAACCTCTCAACGTTAATTATCTTAAAAGCACCTATTTCACTAGTGTTAGAGAGATGAGTACCACCGCAACCCTCAATATCCCAGTCCTTTACCTCAATTAGCCGTACCTCGGCTGTTTCTGGTACTCCACCCGCATATATCGATACACCGAATTTCATTTCTGCTTCAGTCCTATTCATTATTATTGGTTTTACTGGTCTACGATCATTTACTACGTAATTTACCAGATCCTCTATTTTTCTTATCTCCTCCTCACTTAACATCTTATAATGCGTTATATCAAGCCTACCCTTTTCTGGTGTCTTTTCAGCGCCAGCTTGCCAGACATGATCTCCTAATACTTTTCTTGTTGCAGACAATAGAACGTGAGTTACTGTATGGTGTTTCATAATCCTATATCTTCTTTGCCAATCTATTTCACCGTAGACTTTGTCTCCAACCTTGATCGTAGGTTCTTTATCTAAAATGTGGACTACAAAATCAAAAGCTTTTTGCGTATCTACTACTTTATAAACGTTCCCATTAGAGTCTTTTATTGTTCCAGTATCTCCTATCTGTCCTCCTCCTTCTGGATAGAAGGTAGTCTGATCTAATATCAAGTAGTTTTTATGAACCATTACTACTTTTCCTTCAAACGACCTCATGTACTGGTCTTTATAGTATAATTTTAAGGTTGGTTCTTGTTTTCCTACTAATTCCTCTTTTATTTTATCCAATAGGTCTTTTGGTAATTTCTCCTTTTTCTCTCCTTTTATTGGGGCGGACTGATGCCTCTTTGCGACTAAGGCGTAGAAGTTGTGAGGAACTTCAATTTCAATACTTTTTTTCTTTAATTCTTCTGCTAGAAGATCTGGTGGTATACCGTTAGAATCATAAAGGGTTATAAGGTCTTCCAATGTTATCTGTTTCTTTTTAATTAACGTAGACGTTACATTAGTTATCTTAGAAATATTCTCATTAAACTTTTCTTGCTCTAGGTTAACTACATCTAGAATATAATCCCTATTTTTGAGTAGCTGTGGAAAGTCCTCTTTCCAATAATCTATTTGTTCTTCGAGTAATTCATAAAGTTTTACATCACTTCCTAGTATTTTTAGCACTCTCAAAGCCCTCCTTATTAATAGTCTACCTAAATATCCCTCACCAGAGTTTGACGGTACTAAGCCATCTGCAAGCATTAACGCTATTGTCTTTGTATGGTCTAATACTTGAAATACTCTAGCTGCTCTAGTTAGTTCTTCATCAACGTAATTTACTTTTAAGCCTAATTTATTCGCTACTAATTGCCTATGTAACTTTATTGTCTCTGGCTTATCTGGGTCTATTCTGCCAGCAAAGACTGCTGCTGTCTTTAGGAGTTCGTCATCTACTGGATTTACGTTAAGTTTTTTAAAGAATTTATATACCAAATCACCATAGATTGCATGAAATGCAGTAGGAGTTTTCTGGGTAAACCAAGCTATTCTTTCTACTCCGTAACCGGTGTCTACTATTTTTAATTTAAGGGGGATATATTCACCATTTTTTACCTCGTATTGCATAAATACTAATGTTGCGAGCTCAAGTCCTCCTACTGTAACTTCGAATGATGGGCCAGCATTTCCACCTCCCTCCCACCATGATTCCTTAAAGTTTAATTGTTCTTCTGGTATTCCTATCTCTTCTGTGAAAAACTCTTTAGCTAATTGTACAGTTTCATCTTTCCAATAAACTTGTTTATCTGGGTAGTTAAAAGCATGATGCGCTGCCATTTCAAAGGAGGTCAGATGTCTACCAAAGGTAACTCCTACATTATCGACGTCTTCCAATCTTATACAAGGTTGTGAAATAACTAGTGGATTCGCAGGCGGTGGTACAAGTCCGCTAGTTACGAATGGCTGAAAATCAACAATACTAGCAATAGTCAAGTATAAGTCTTCTCTCCATCTGGCTATTACCGGTTTAGGAGGAATTATAGTATGTCCTTTTCTCTCAAAGAATTTCAAGAACTTCTGTCTTGCCTCTTTTACTGTAAGGGGTGGAGATTTAATTTCAAGGTCAAAGAAATAGTAATCAGTACATGGGATATCAGCACAATACTCTCTATTTTTGTCTTTAGTCCAGAAGGGTGTACTACAAGATTTACAAATCTTCCTATTATAATTATTATTTAAAAAGAAATTTAATCTGTATTCGTTCTCATTCACTTTAACCATAAGAAAAGAGAATTAAGCGTTGTTAAAAAAGTTTTTATCCGAATAGTGATGCTAATCCTCCGCCTATTTCTTCTTCGCTTGGGCCTTTCTTCTCTTCCTCTTCCTTCTTCTCCTCTTTCTTCTCAGCTTGTGCTTGTGCCTGAGCCTGTGCTGGTGCTGCTGCTACTGCAACTGGTGTTGCTGCTGCATTCTTTAATACTTCGTCTATATTAACTTCCTTTAATGCTGCAACAACTGCCTTTAATCTTACTTCGTCAACAGTTATGCCAGCAGCTGATAGAACATTCTTTAGATTTTCCTCATTGATTTCTTTTTTAGCTGAATGTAAGAGTAAACTTGCGTAGATGTATTCCATTTCTTATCACATCCACTAATTAATAGGTGGTATATAAATTCATCCGCCGAATAGTGATGCTAATCCTCCGCCTATTTCTTCTTCGCTTGGGCCTTTCTTCTCTTCCTCTTCCTTCTTCTCCTCTTTCTTCTCAGCTTGTGCTTGTGCCTGAGCCTGGGTTTGAGATGATACTTGGATTCCTAAGTCTACTTTACTGCTTATTGCTGCGGCCAACGAATAGGCCTTTGCTAATGCTCTCGAAATTACAGCTTGTGCGGTTTCTGGTGTAATGTAACCTATTTCTGCAGCTAATGTAATCGCGTTTCTTGCGGCTTTTTCTGTTGTTACCTTTAGCACTTCTGGTACTGGATATGCTATTTCTACTGCCAATGCAAACGCATTACCATAAGCTGATTGTATTTGAGATTTATACTCATCAAGGTTCAGTGCTAGTTGATCCCCTGGTATAAATACTCCTCCTTCATAGGCGACTTTAATTCTTAATTTTATGTAGACTGGCATTATCCCTAGTTTTTGCAATATTGGTATCGCATCTTGTGGTATTGGATCACCGGGTTTTGCTATTACAGTATCTTGTATAACGTGGACTTTACCATCTTGAACTTTGGTTTTTACTTTTAGTTTTCCGAAAGTGCTTAAAATAGGCCCGGCTGGCATTCCAGTATCTCCAGCCGGTATTACTACTTCTTCGTCCGCCTTATCTCCGGGCATTGCATATCTCTTTAATTTAAACTTTGACAAGAACAATTGTAATTCGAATGGGTTCATGTTAGTAAAGATGAAAGCGTTTGGGCCGCTCAAATACTGTTCAAATTTGGATGTATCATAGCCAGCATTTTTTAAGGCTATATTAAAAAGCGTATTTTTAGTTACCTTAATTTCGGCTTTTCCTCTTAGTTTCTTCCTTATTTCATGTAATTTATCTGCTGGGAACCCTTCAATACTCGCTATAACTATAGTGTGATACTCCTTTAATTTCTGAGTAAGTTCTTGAACTTCTTCAATTTTCCATTGTGCAATCTTTTTTTGTTGTGTAACTAGTGTTGCCATGGATTATCACTTTAAGTTTACTTTTACAACTTTACCCATAGTAGTTTTTACATATATCGCTCTTAGATAGGTGTCAATTCTAACTTTATTCTCGATAGCATTAAGTACTGCTAATGCATTTTCAGTTAGATCTTCAGCGCTCATGCCTTCTGTTCCTATAAAGGTTTGGATTTGTGGTTGATCTTTCGTTTTGACTAATGTTGATCTCTTATATCTATTTATATAATCTGTTATATCTGCTGCAGTAGGTAGTGGTACTGGGAATTTCCCTCTAGGTCCTAACGCTGGTCCTAAAATTCTTCCCGCTAATGCCATTGATTCCTGAGCTATTAAGAACCAGTCGTTTTGTCTAGCTAGCTTTTTAACAGACCTCTTTTGTCCTTGCAACTTTTGTAACTCCTCTTTAGTCAAAATCACATTAGGTTGAGCTTTTTTAGCATATTCTAATTGTTCAAATGTAGGAACAACTAATACTTTTTTAGGCTTAGTTGGAGCTTTAGGCAATGCTACAATTTCTCTTAATTTGATCTCACCTTTTTTCATATCTACTCCTTTTAATGTTATAATCATTTCAATACTTTGTGTGAAATTTCTCTTTGGATTATTCTCGTTACTTAATGCTGTTTTTATTGCATCTAGTAACTGTTCCTTACTTGCCAGCATTATCCTTCTACCTCACTCCATTTTTGTTCATATTTGGTTAATAAATCATCATACTTTCCAGTATCAACCTCTTTTACAACGTCCTTAGGATCCTTACCCTCTACTGTAATTCCTATTGATCTTGCGGTACCTAGAATACTTTTAACTGCTGCTTTTAACGTTTTGGCGGTAAGTTGTGGTTTTTTCTTTATTGCAACATCTATTATTTGCTCCATCTTTAGGTTTCCGATCTTTTTATGTTGTGGGTCTCCAGAAGGTTCTTGTGCACCGACGGCTTTTAGTAATAATGAGGTAGTCGTTGGTACTCCTACTTTAATTTCATAATGTTTCGTCGTTGTGTCTATTTCTATTGTTACTGGTACGGACATTCCCTTAAATTGAGATGTAAGGTCATTTATTTTTTTGACTACTTCGCCTACATTTAGTCCTAATTGCGAGAGCGTTGGCGCTAATGGAGGACCGGGCTTTACGTTTCCTCCTTCTACTACAATTTTTACAGTTTTAGTTGGCATAATTTTCACCTTTTAGCCGGCTTGACTTGATCAATTGGTACTGTAACCTGAAGTGGAAATGATGATTCTAAAATATTTAAAACTACTTCATTTTTAGCATTATCTATCCTCGTCACTTGTGCTTGCATTCCTCTAAACGGTCCGCTTATAACTTCTACTAAGTCACCAACTTTAATTGACGGTGTAATTACCGTCTTTGATACGAACTTCATTATGTCTTCTTTCGGAACTAATCCGTGAGCAACTCCTCTAACATGTCTAATTCCAGAGGTAACAAGTTTAACCACATGGGGACCAGTAGCTTCTAATATTACATATCCTTTCATATTAGGTGGCACAATTATCGAGAAAATCTCCATTATATTGTTTGCCTTAACTCTTTCTTCAATCAGTAGAGCTACATTCAATTCTTGTCCTCCAGTGACTCTAACTGCGTAATAATTTCTAAATTTTACTTGTTCATTAGACATAAAATCACCACTGTTAATGTATTAGTAAAGTGGAAATTAGTTGTATTATATATGCTAATATTCCTATCACTCCTATAATGAGGAACGTAAGTTTTATACTGTAATTCAACATATCTTTATCCGGTTTTTTAGCAACACTGATGATTCTTCTCCAGTCCTCTCTTAACTTCTTAATGGAATCAGATAAACTCATATGTTGTAAGTGTGCTAATTATAATTTTAACTTTAACGTTAAAGGTTAGATTAACTAAAGAGTCTTTGAACAAACCAATTGGCGTTAAATGGGATTAAACTTCCATAATCTTGTCCAACACCTAAGTATATAACCGGTTTTTTCAATTCATATGCTAAAGATAACGATATGCCGCCCTTTGCATCTGCGTCTACTTTAGTTAAAATTACTGCGTCATATCCCACTTTTTCGTCAAAGTATTTAGCTTGTTCTAATGCATCATTCCCCGCTAATGAGTCTAGTATAAGAATTCGGAAATCCGGTTTAGAAATTCTCACTGTCCTTTTCAATTCTTCTACTAGGTCTGTATCTACATGCATTCTGCCAGCGGTATCAATTAATACTACATCAATACCCCTACTTTTAGCGGCATTAATTGCGTCAAACGCTACTGATGCTGGGTCTCCTCCATATTTTCCTCTAATTAATGGGACTTCGAGTTTAGATGCGTGATACGCTAATTGTTCTTGTGCTGCTGCTCTAAATGTATCAGATGCTGATATAATTACTGATAGGCCATTATTTTTTAGTAAGTAAGCAACTTTCGCAATCGTGGTAGTTTTACCTACTCCGTTAACTCCGAAAAAGACTATTACAAATGGTTTTTTATTGCTTTGCCTTATTTTTTCTATCAAGTCTACGGGTTGATTTTTTGTTAGTATTTCTTCTATCGATTTTTTTAATGAATCGGTAACTAATTTCTCTAAATCTTCTCTTCTATTAACCTTCTTTCCAACTAGTGAGTTTTTCAAATCATCAAGGATTTTTTCTGTTACATCATATGAGACATCAGCCTCAAGTAATTGTTCTCTCAGTTCTTCGATTAGATCTCGTATATCATCCTCTTTTATAGTTCTGAATTTTATAAAGTCAAATAAGGAAAACCGTTTCTCCTTTTTTTCCTCCTTAACTTCTGCGATAGTTTTTTCTTCAACTACTGATTGCTGTACGTTAACGGTTTCATCTTTCTTTTGTTGGATAGGTATTTGTTCTTCTTTCTTCTCTTCTATGGGCGGTTTTTGTATTTCTTGCGTTTGCAATTTTTGATCAATGGTCTGTTGTGCTTCCTCTTTTTTCTCCTCTTCTTTACCAGAAATTTTATTTAAAAAATTTGAGAATGCTTTTTTTAATTTATCGAAACAAAATTATTCACCTTTTTGGAATTGGGATAACACACTTACTATCTGATTATAAGCATCAATGGACTTGCTTAACTCAGTTTGTATACTATTGTATACACCATTTAGTTCTTGTTCTCTTTCATCTAAGATTTTTTGGGCATACGAGGGTTCTACTTCAGCATAATACTCTAATCCTATATGAATAAGTACTTTTTGTTTATCTATGTTTCCTACTTTAAAAACAATATTTCCTCTTCTATCACCAAATAATAAGAATTCTCCTCCTTCTTTCTGCAGTTCTTGCAATGCTTGCTTTGATGCTCTTATTGATTCAATGGCTTCTGATATATCAGTTAATCTCTTTTGTAACGCGTCTATGTATTGCTTTAATGCTGTGGCTTGTTCATATAAATATTCAATATATTCTAGGACTTGTTGCTGTTGCTCTTTACTCATTTTTATCCCATTATTATCTTTTCAAGCTTTACTAAATCTCTTATTGTCTTATCCGGTACTTCGTCTGGATTTATTTCCTTTATCTCCTCAATTTTAATATTATATCTTTTTATCTTATTTTTACTGCCAAGGTAAGAATATATATATTCTATTGCTTGTTTCTCATTTAAAGCCCTTACATATTTTGTGAATTTTTGCCTTGTAGGGAATTTCGAGGCGTTAAATATTGCTGTCCCTTTTATCATGTAAACTTTAATTTCACTCATCTCAATCACTAAATGCTCTTTGGATTCTTAAAATCTCTGGTCCTGTTGTTGAGGATCCTACTAGAACTCCGTTAGAATTTGCAACTAAGCCACTTCTTATAAAAGCACTACCAAAATTAACAGTACCGGTATCTAGTTTAACCTTAAAAAATTCTGATAATTCATTTAATTCCTCCTCTGTTACATCAACGTGTACTAACCCTGCTTTATTAGTTATTACCGCTACTGATCCTACTGTTAATATGTTCGCTATTGTCCCTCTTTTTACTTTCTCAAATCCTAGTGATTTCTTTATTCTTTCTAGTTCTATATCAGTTAATTCGGGGTAAACCAATGCTGCATTTGTGTTACACAAGATGATATTCCCTAATGCTGTAGGTTTTATATTAACTACTTCCACTCTAACGTCCTTCGCTGCTTCTTTTATTATTTTGAGTTCATCGTCTAATATCGTCTTTGGAACTAGAATTGTATCATTATTTCCGCTAACTAGAACTCCTACTAAAATACTTCTAGCTACAGTGGTTTGAATTATTTCGGTCTTTAACACTTCTTGTATTTTTTCTATAACTTCTTTATCATCAATTTTAGGCATTATCGTGTATTTATCATTAGTAAAAATAAAAACGCCTATATTATCTGTTCCAAAAATAGATAACTTGTCTACAATCATTCATTGCTTAATTGCTAATCTAACTAAATATGTTTTTTCCCCTACTTTTTTAACAGCTATTCTTACCTTTCTCACTATTTTATCTTTCCCATTCGTGCTTATAGCCCTAGCCAATAGAGGGTCTATTATTACTTTTTCAGCATCGAAGTGCCTATGTACTATATACCTTATTAACTTTATAGCCCTCTTAGCTCTAACAGTCCTTCTTCCCATAAAGACTCTTCTGAAATTAACTACCATTTCAAAGTTTTCTTTCTCTTTCTTAGTAGACTTCTTTCTTTCTTTCTCTACCTCTTTTGTTTGTGTTTTTCTCTCTTCCTTCTTCTCCTCTTTCTTAGTCTCCTCTTGCTTTTCTGTTAATTGTTTTTGTTCCTCTTCCTTTTTTACCTCTTGTTGTACTTGCTCACTCATCTATTCACACCTTCAAGTCGTTTCTTCTCCAGTTTCTTTTAAGGGGGTTATATCTTATTTTCCCATTAGTCTTTATAACTACCCAGGCTGGAATTTGTGAATTACTTTTTAATGCTTTTGCAAGTCTTAACTTTTTACCTAATGGTTTGTTTCTGCTCATTTCCATCCTCTCTCTTTAATTGTTATTTTATAATCTCTCTTTGTTTGATTAGTTAACTGTGCTAGGATTTCTTTTAACTCGTCGTCTGTTATAGGGGTTTGAATCCTTCCAGCTTGCGCCAATGCTATAAGCTGGTTTTCTATAGCTTCTGCAACTTCTGGTTTAACGAGTTTTACATTATTCAGCCTTTGCCTAGCTTCTGGGGTCAAGATAACCCTTAGTATTGCCTCTTTTTTAGCTTCTATTTCAGCTCTTTTTTGTTGTTCTTCAAGTGCTTTTCTTTGCTGTTCAAGTGCTTTTCTTCTTAATAATTCTTGTAATTCTTCATCATATTCATCACTCATGTAAATCACCTTATTCTAAGTATTTTTTCAATTCTGGTCTTTTCTCAGCCAACTCTTTAAATATTTCGTATGAAAGTTTATCTAAAAGTGACCTACCTTTGGGTGTGAGTACCCTACCCTTTTTAGTCTTCTGGACTAGGCCAGCTTTTTCTAATTGCTGTAAAATTAGTCTATTTGCGTGGCCCGGTGCCTTTACAGTTTTTGGTGGTCTTGCCCCTCTTCTCTTAAGCCCACTATATATTCTCCTAGTTGTTCCTACACCCAAAGGCTGTAAAATATACAGATGTCTCAATAGTGAAGCAGATCTTATATACCACCAGATTTCTGGATTATCTGGAACTCTTTCTTTATAACTTGCTGTTTTTGCATAAAAAGACCATTCTGCTGGTTGCACTTCCTTTATGTTCTCTTTTATATATTCTGCTAGCCTAGAGATAAAGAGGTCAGCTGGAACCATTTGTACTGTTATCATAAGCTTCAGCTACTATTACATTTATTAAAGGTTTAAAAGTTATTCTTACCTTTTAACTTATGACGATCTTTAATGAAGTTTTACATCGCTGATGAGAGGGAGTTATTAGAAGGTAAAATAACCGATATTTATTTTGATAGGGCAATAAGGACTTTAGAGCATTTAGGAATTAAAGAAGTAAAGGTTAGAATGGAAATACACTCTTATGGGTTACCAGAGGGATATAAATGGGCCGTTTTTGCCGGACTTGAGGAGGTTTTAAGACTTTTTGAAGGTAAAAACGTTACAGTTTATGCTATGCCGGAAGGCACATTATTTAAAGAAATTGAACCAGTAATGATTATTGAGGGTAATTATTTGGATTTTGGTGTTTATGAAACTGCATTTCTAGGAATATTAAGACATTATTCAAGTATAGCGACTAAAGCTGCTAGAATAAAGAGCTTAGCAATGGATAAGACTGTGTTATTTTTCGGTTTAAGGGCTCTACACCCAGCTATAGCCCCTATGGCTGATAGGGCCGCATATATTGGAGGTTGTGATGGGGTTTCTGGCGCTTTTAATGAAGAAACTATTGGAATTAAGCCTACTGGTACAATGCCACACGCCCTAATGTTAGCTGTGGGTGATAACGTTAAAGCCTGGAAAGCTTTTGATGAAGCTATGCCACCTGATGTTCCAAGAATAATTTTGGCAGATACTTTCGAAGATGAGAGAACCGAGGCTCTCAAGGCAGCAGAGTTATTAAAGGATAAGCTTTATGGTGTTAGGTTAGATACTCCATCAAGTAGAAGAGGAAACTTTAGGAAAATTATACAAGAAGTTAGGTGGACTTTAAATATTCACGGTTATAAAAACGTTAAAATATTTGTAAGCGGGGGAATTGATGAAGAGGATGTAATTAATTTGAGAGACGTTGTGGACGGGTTTGGTGTTGGTACATCTATAGCATTTCCTCCGAGTGTTGATTTTAGTGCTGATATAGTGGAGAAATTTGTTGACGGTATGTGGGTTCCCTTTACTAAGAGAGGCAAATGGCCCGGTGCAAAGCAAGTCTTTCGCTGTGGAAATTCTCCAGATGACGATGTAATTACTTTGCTTGGTGAGAAGCCTCCGAAGGACAATTGTAAACCGCTTCTTGAAAAATATATTGAAAATGGAAGAATAATAAAAGAGTTGCCATCAGCGAAAGAGATTAGAGATTATGTTCTCTCTCAGTTAAAATATGTTAAGGTTGAAAGTTAATCCACAATTACTTCTTTAATATTTTCTAAGCTTCTATTGAATGCAATTTCAACTATTGGTTCCATTCTCCTTATAGCATTATAGAGCCTTAAATTGACTGTCCTTATTGCTATTAATATTCTATAATTCTTAACGTTAGATAAACTAGTTTCTATATTGGTTGCCTCTGTTAATAATACTCTTCTTAAAGTCCTTAGTTCCTCTATCGTTTCATTTATAAGTTTAATGTCCTCTTTTGAAAGTACTTTTATAGCATGGTCTATTATAACTGTTGATTGTTCTATTATATCATTCAGATTACTCCAATAATTCTTAATCTCATCTAATTCTTGAGGAGTTAGTGTAAGTAAGTCTGATGCAGCTTCACTAATTTCGTCTGCTGATTCCTCTATTGCCTTTATAAGTATTCTATTCCCTATTAGCTGTATCCTTTTGACTCCTATCATATACGCTAAACTTCTATTTGATTGGGAGAGGATTAATTGTCTTAATGCCAGATAATAAAGTCTATCAACTTCCTTTTCTAACTCTATTGTTTCCTGTAAGAAAGTCCTACTACCTTCTTTTATTCCTAAACTTAAGTAATGAAGCATTTGTTTGAGGTTATTTATAAGCCTGTTAAGTAAACTAGTCATTGTATATTTTGTTGGGTCTAAAAACGATTGTATTTGAATATAGTCAATGTTTTGAACCGTTATTTCGTAACCAATTAGACTCCTTACAGCTTCCTTTATTTTTCTCAGTATATCTTCGCTAAACATCTTGTCTTTGCTTTCTATCTCTATCTTATCGAAACCGAGAATATACAACCCGTAAATTATTCTAGTCGCTATCTCTGGCATTATATTATTTCCAATAACTACTTTCATTTCTTTTAAAGAGTTTTGTAATTTCATGTTAGGTGGATATACCTTTAAGCTTCCGTCCTCATCAACTTCTAAGTAAACACTTTCCCCAGGTGATAATCCTACTTCTTTTACCCATTCCGCTGGTAATGAAACCATGAGGGTTGATTTTCCAAACTTTTGAACTCTTCTAACCTCCATTTTTACTCACTAGCCTAGAGTTATATATATTTCTAAGTTTATAAAAGTAGTTTAAATGTGTTTCAGATTGTTTTAATTTCGGGTATTTTGCCATACTCTTTTAAAAAAATTTCTCCAGAGCCGTCAGAAGGGATAACTCTTACACCATATGGCCTCCTCTTTATAAATTGTATTGCCATAGTACTTTTTAGTAAACTTTTATAGGTTTCAAGGTCTCTACGAACTGCTACCATATCAACCCCTGCAACACATACTGACGTAAGCAAGAGTAATTGTGAGAGAGTTAAACTCCCTTCACTCACCCTTTGCATAAGTGTGTTGTCCTCAGCTACTGGTAACATTAATTCTGAGAAACCTATGGGGGTAATTTTGGTAGTCCAACTCGCGTTAAAAATTTCTTTGTTAATCTCGTGGACTGTAGAGACGTTTAATAATGAGAAAATTTTTCCGCCTCTTTCTTCAACTATATTTCCTACGCTTTCTTCTTTCCAAGGGGATAATGATATATCTACACCTAGGTACCTTAATTTAAGCTTCTTACTTATTTCCTTTGCGTATTGATTCGCTTTATCAAAGGCTATTTCAGTTTTACCTTCTTTAAACTCGCTAGTGTAAAGTAATGATAGTGCGATTGAATCAACTAATGTGTTCGCACTTCCAACTGGGAAGTAAGGAGTAACAAGAAAGTCATCATTTATTAATATTGCAAACCTGGTAGAAATATCTGCGTCTAAGGAATATATAAAGTTAGATAATTTCTCGATATGTGAAGCGTCTTTAAGTAGAACTGAAGCGTAAAATTTAGTATCTGTTAAGAGGACGTCTTTCACTTTATTTAATTCGCCCTTAGAATTTAAATGGAGGACTGAATAGATGATATCATTATATGATGGAATATAACTAATTATCTTTTCATAATCAATTTCTGGTGGAAATGCTATCCTTTTAGTCCAAATTATTTCGTCGTTTACTTTATGAAGTAAATCGGCGTAAAAAGATATTTTATCTTTACTGGGGTCTGTTATGAATATCGTAAGTGCTCTTATTTTCATATTCTGTCCACATCACTTTAACAAATATTTTAATTTAAGTACTATAATTAATCGTGATGTCAAAACTAGTTATTTTAGTTTCTAATAATAGCTTAGATTCTCTATATCATGCTTTAACGTTATCTCTTTCCGCTAAAGCTTTAAGTTGGGATGTAAAAGTCTTTGTAACTTCAGAAGCCGTAGCATTATTTTTAAAGAATTCGAAAAGAAAGTTTTCGCTTCCATTTTTTGCAAGATTGTTCTTAAAATTTCAAATTAAGAGATTGAAAATTAATGATGCGGAAGAGATGTTAAAGGAAGCTTTAGCTGAAGGGGTTGAGTTTTATGTTGATGAGGTTGGGTTAAAGGTTATTGGTGCTTCGAAAGATGATCTAATAGATGGTGTAAAGTTATCTGGCAGTATTACTTTTCTTACTGAAGCTAAAGAGTCTGATGTGGTGGTGTCTTTATGAAAGTAATCGAATCCGATGACGTATGCCCGGTGATTTTAGTAAAAGTGTTAAGGGCTTTTAGAGATGCTAAAGACGGGGAGGAAATTATAGTTAAGACTAAGTGGGAGGCTGCAGTTCAGGAATTGAGGAAATGGTGTAACGAGACTAGAAATGAATACTTAGGATGGAGTAGAGAGGGGGAAAAATTTGTAATAAAAATGAAAGTTGTAAAGAATAAATAGGACACAATGGGTGGGTAATGCTTAAATGATTTTAATCAACAAAAGTAATTGGCGGTCAATATTGTGTCATCAAAGAACCTTCATGTTTTTGAAAACACAATAGATTTAATGGAAGGAATGTGGCCCACTCCATTACTAAAATTAAATTTTAAAGGAGATGTATGGGCAAAATTAGAATTCTATAACCCCTTAAGTCGCAGTATAAAGGATAGGACAGCACTGTTCTTATTTAAAGAAGCACTAAGACGTAAAGCGGAACATATTGTAGAGGCAACATCTGGTAATACGGGTATAGCATTAGCATCTCTTTCGGCTATCTTCGGAATTAAATTTACAGCGTTTATACCGTCTACTGCTCCCACAGTGTTTTCAACAATGATGAAACTATTAGGGGCTGAAGTAGTTTCTGCTGGCTCTTCTACTAATGATCTAATTCCCTTAGTTAAAAAACTCGCTATGTTTTCTGGATATACTAACTTAGATCAATTTCATAATGAACTTAACATTTTAGCACATTATGAGACTACCGCTAAAGAAATTGATGTACAATGTAAGGAGAGTGGTATAAAGCTGAAAAGAATAATTGCGTCAGTAGGTACTGCTGGACATTTAGTTGGCATTTCTAAATATTTTAAAGAAAGGTATGGTAATTCTATACAAATAATCGGAGTTCAACCTGCTGAGGGTAGTAGAATCCCCGGTATAAAAAGAGTAAGTAATGATAATACATTCTTAAAGGAGACACAAATAGATATGCTTGTGGACGTAGATTTAAAAGAAGCGGTAGAAGGGGTAAAAGAGGTTGGAAGATCTAATGGTATTTTAATAGGTTTAAGCGCTGGAGCTACTGTAGCAGCATATAAGAAATTACCAGAGGTAGATGGAGCTACTGTACTTATATTTCCAGATGACGCTTTTAAATACGTTGATGAATTACAAGAGTATGTATAAATAGTTTTTTAAGGTAATATTATACAATTTAACAATCGTGACCGAGGTCATCATAATTTTTAATAAAAATGGTGAAATATTAGATTTTTCTCCTAGAAATATAGATATTGAAAAAATCGCAAAAAATCTAAAGGAGGAAGAAATTTATGATGACGGTGAAATGATAAGAGTTAGAGCTATAATATAATGAATGAAACTTAAAATGTGAAATTAGAAGACTTTTTCAAGCACATATACATTCAGACAAAAATAGTTAGGGTTGATGATAGACAGATTGTAATGAAATGTTATAATTCCTCATCTTCATTTAAATGGTACTTTATTTCCCCCCTCTTTAGAAATTATCCTTATACTTCAGACCCAAAAGAGAGAATGGATAGAGAGTTAGATTTCTTTACATACCGTTGGAGTAAAATTAATGTTCCTAAAGTTATTGATTTCGATTATGATAACTTATGTTTATATAGAGAATTTATAGAAGGTAATGAAATTATTGATGAGGATCAATTTGAAAAACTTGGGGAAAGTATAAGGTATATTCATGATAATAATTATGTGTTAGGAGATACTAAATTAGAGAATTTTATAGTTAAGGAAGGGAAAATTAGTGTGATTGATGCGGAGCAAGCTATACGTTCCAATAATAACTCTTATATGGCATGGGACCTTTTAGTACTGTTTTTTTCTCTTTCATATAACTATTTAAATGATCCTAAGAAATTTTCTACAACTATAGAAAGAATACTTTATGGGTATAATCCATCGAAAGAAATTACAAAAGAACTTATGAGTATAAAAGCCGTAAATTTACTTAGTCTAATACCATTTTTTCACTATAATAATTTCAGAAAAGTAATTGAGAAATTTTTATAATAACATCTCCTTTTTCCTCTTTTTTTATACTAATTATCTCATCATTAATTCTTGTTCCACATGCAGGACATCTGTAAAAATATCTCACTATCTTTTCTCCATCACTGTTATTTTCTGCCTCAATTATAAAATCCATCCTTATGTTGCACTTTGGGCACAGTAGCTCCTTCATTCTAAACCATGTTTATTAGTTATGTTTTCAAATAAAAGTGTAATGAGAGACAGATTTGGCAGACCTCTTGAGGATTTAAGGGTTACGCTTACTCATGCTTGTAACTTTTCTTGTTTTTTCTGTCATATGGAGGGAGAGGGAAAATCAGAAGATCTCTTAACAGCTGAAGAGATAGCCTTAGTTGCGAAGATAGGTAGAGAGTTTGGTATAAAAAGCGTGAAATTAACTGGCGGTGAGCCTACATTAAGAAGAGATCTAATAGAGGTTATTAAAAAATTGAAAGAAGTTGGAATTGAAGAAGTGTCCATGACTACTAATGGTGTGTTATTAGGTAAGCTGGCAAAGAAACTAAAAGACGCTGGGTTGGATAGAGTTAATGTAAGTTTACATTCTTCTAAAAGTTCACTATTTAAGGAGATTACTTCAGTCGACGCTTTCGATAAAGTTATAGAAGGTATAAGGGAGGCTATTAAGGTAGGATTAAGGCCAATCAAATTAAATTTCGTAGTAACAAAAAAGAACTACAATGAAGCTATTAAATTCTTAGATCTAGCAAGATCATTACAAGTTGATGAGGTACATTTAATTGAACTTCACCCCGTGGGATTAGGCAAAGAAGCATTTAACACGCATATAAGCCTGGATCCTATTGAAGAATATCTTAAATCTCATGGGGAGAAGTTAGGTTTTAGGAGTAAGCATAATAGACCTAGATATCTATATGAAGGGTTAGTAGTAGAGATTGTTAAACCTTATGCCAATCCCTTATTCTGCGCTGGTTGTAATAGGATCAGGCTCACTGTTGATGGCAAATTAAAGACTTGCTTATATAGAGAAGATAAAATAGTTGATATAAAAGACATTTTAAGGGGTGATTACACAATCTCAGAAAAGGAGGACATGCTAAGGGATGCTTATAAAATAGCTGTAATGATTAGGGAACCCAATTTTAAATTTAAGGTGAGTTTGAATGAGATTATATAAATTAGAGAAGATATTAGAGGAGAAAAACGTTAGTTGTTCACTGATTCTTAATACTGCTACCATATATTATCTCACTGGATATGATTATATAACTACTGATTTTGGTAATAGTGTCGCATTAGTATATTGTAATGGTGAAGCAACGATTATTACACCCCTATTAGAGAAAAATAGGATAGAAAGTTTAATCAATACTTCGGATCTAGGAGTTCTTGTTTATTCTACCTATGCAGACAGTGAAGGAGTATTTAAAGGTGGGTTAGGAAGTGCTATAATTGAGAAGATTAAACAGAGTAATAAAATAGCAATAGATTTACAAAATATTACTTTACAGCTTTATAACTCTTTAAAAGATAAGGTTGAACTCGTTGATATTTCTAAGGAATTAAATTTAATGAGAGCCATAAAAGAACCAGAAGAAATAGAGGCAATAAAGAGATCTGGAGAAATCACTGCTTCAGCGATGAAAATTGCTAATGAAAAAATTCAAGAAAGTAAAATTTCTGAGAAACAATTAGCTGGGCTAATTGATCTTACAATGAGGAATGAGGGTGCCGAGGATTACGCATTTCCGAGTATCGTAGCTTTTGGAGAAAATAGTGCTTTTCCTCATCATGTTCCGACAGATCGGATTATCAATGATGGAGAAAATGCGGTAATTGATATAGGGGCTAGATATAATAAATACTGTTTTGATAGTACTAGGACTTTTATCAAAGGCTATGTTTCAAGCGAGTTCAAGAAATTATATGAGATTGTATTGGAAGCCCAACTATCTGCAATAGATGTCGCAAGGGATGGTGTAAAGGCATCTGAAGTTGATCTAGCTGCCAGGAAGGTTATAGAAAAGCACGGATATGGTAAGTATTTCATTCATTCTACGGGTCATGGAGTGGGATTAGAGGTTCACGAGTATCCACCGATAAGTCCTAATTCTAATGTTGAGTTAAAAGAAAATATGGTTATCACTGTAGAGCCTGGTATATACATTAAGGGAAAATATGGGATTAGGATTGAGGATACGATAGTAATTACTAGGGGTAAACCAATAGTATTTGAAACCGTTTATAAATACCTATAGAGTTATTTCTAATCAAATTTTTTAACTGACAAGTAATGAATGTGTAATTGTCATGGAAGAAGCAATAAGTAATGAAAGACTAGTAGAAGAGATAGCAAAAAGGATAAGGGAAATCCTTGAACTTTTAGGCGAGGATCCAGATAGGGAGGGCTTAAGAGAGACTCCAGTGAGGGTTGCAAGAGCTCTACTTGAAATGACGTCTGGACTAAGGGAGCCACAACCCCAAGTAAAAGTTTTCTCTCTTTCTGATAATGGTAGAAGTGCAGATGAAGATGAAATCGTGTTGGTAAAAAATATATCGTTCTCCTCCCTATGCGAGCACCATTTACTTCCTATAATAGGTAAGATTCATGTGGCTTATGTTGTGGGGCCTAATAAGAAGGTTGCGGGCTTTAGCAAGATAATCAGACTCGTTAACTATTATTCTGCAAGACTACAAATTCAGGAGAGATTAGTAGAGCAAGTGGCAGATGCTATAATGAATAGTGAAATTCAGCCTAAAGGGGTAATGGTAATAGGAGATGCAATACATATGTGTGCATATGTTAGGGGCGTTAAGGATAGAGAGGCAAGTCTAATGTCTGTAGCCACTAGAGGTGTGTTTAAGAATAACCCATCGTTAAGGAATTATGTCTTTAGATTACTCGAAACATCTAATAAAAAATCAACTTTATTATAACCTTTTTCGAAATTCAAATTAGATTGAGTGAAGGTAAAAGTAAAATTCTTGAGCTTTTAAGAAAATATGGTGAACTTAACCAGATAGATATTGTTAAATTTAGTGGATTATCTAAAAGTCGAGTTTCTGAGTTATTATCTGAATTAGAGAGAGAAGGGCTAATTGAGAGGAGAAAGGCTTTAGGAAGGAACCTTGTTGTCAGACTCTCTAGCAAATTCGTTAAAATCGGTATAATTAAAGCTGCTGAGTATCCGTTTATTATGCCATTTGTGAAAAACCTACGAGATAAGGGATATATAGTTAATATAATAATTTACGATAATGGATTAGAGTTAACCAAAGACCTCGCTATGGGAAAGCTGGATATTGGTTTATCCCCGGTAGTTACACAGTTATTCTTTCAGAGAGTATTTAATACCTTTGAAATAGTGGCTGGTGGTGCTAAGGGCGGTGGTGCATTAATTGGAAGTCCAGATTGTAAAAGTATAGGATCTACTGTAATGTCGAGTATGGAAGCATGGACTTTGTCTTACTATCCAGACGCTGAATTGGTAGAGTTTAACGGTCCAGAGGAGATGTTAAATTCAATAAAGTCGGGTAAAGTTAAGACGATAGCGATTTGGGAACCCTATGTTACATATCTTTCAAATAATGGATTCAAAGTTATCCATAGGTTTGAACCATTGCATTGTTGTACATTAGCAATTAATAAAAGGCTAAATATCGATGAGATTAAAAGAATTTATGAAATATCATTTACGAACTTTCTTGAGGAAAAAGACCGTTGGGTTCAGGCGTACTCTAATTTAGTTGGTGTCGATTACCCTATACTCTCTGAGGCAATAAAACATTATATATTTGATTCTTATCTTGATCTTAATGAAATAAAGAAAAGCATTAGAAAAAATAAAATATATATTTAGGCATCTAAATAGTAATATATCTCCATAGGATGTGGATATTGTTGTAATGTTTTGGCTTCTTCTCTCTTCAAATCTATATAAGTACTTAGTAAGGATGAGTTGAATACTGGTTTTAAGAACTCATTATCACTTTCTAATTCATCAAGTGCCTCATCTAATGATCTAGGTAATTCTCTGATCTTTAGCTGTTTCTTCTTTTCTTCAGACATGTGATAAATGTTTTCGTCAACTGGATCTCCAGGGTCAATCTTTTTCTTTATACCGTCAATTGCTGCCATTAAAATTGCCGAGAAGGCTAAATACGGATTAGTCGAGGGATCTGGTGGTCTATATTCAAGTCTCTTAGCCTTCTCCATACCCTTATAGTAAGCTGGAATTCTTATTGCTGCACTTCTATTAGACTTACTCCAAACTAAGTATACTGGTGCTTCAAAGCCCGGAACTAATCTCCTATAACTATTAGTTGTTGGGGAAACTATTGCTGATAATGCTCTACCGTGCTCTAATAGTCCTCCAACGATATATCTTCCTATTTGGCTTAATTCTGCATATTCGTCATTTGGATCATACATTAGATTCTTTTTACCATCCTTTGTCCATAGGCTAAAGTGTGTGTGCATCCCAGTACCGTTATCTCCATACATTGGCTTTGGCATGAAGGTTGCTGTCATTCCGTGCTTAGCAGCAACGTTCTTAACTACGTATTTTAACGTTTGTACTTTATCAGCAGTATCGGTAAGTGTGGAGAATCTAAAATCTATTTCCCCTTGTCCAGCAGTAGCCACTTCGTGATGCGTTGCCTCTATTGTGAAGCCGAAGTAATCAACTAGGGTGTTAATTGCTTCTATTCTGATATCCATTACTTGGTCTACTGGTGGTGCTGGGTAATATCCCTCTTTATACCTAATTACAAATCCACCATTCTTAGACCATGGCGCTTCTCTTGCATATATTTTATATCCAGTTCCACTTTGAGGTAATGCTATATCCATTTCTATTTTATCAAATATAAAGAATTCTAATTCCGGACCGAAATAGCTAATATATCCCTCGTTTTGTTGGAATTGCTCTGCGGTTTCGGCTATATATCTTGGGTCTCTTTCAAATCTTCCCCTTCCTCCTCCCCAATACACTTGAGTTATAACTCTAGCAACTCCCGGGGTCCACGGAATCAAAGCCATTGTATTTGCTACAGGCGTTAATACCATATCGCTTTCATAAATCGTTGTAAATCCTTTAATACTACTACCGTCTAACTTACCAAAACCTGTTTTAAATGACTCCTCTGTGAATTCGTTAGCTGGAATTGTTATATGCTGTAATCTACCCGGTACATCTGTGAACTGTAGGTCTACCCATCTTACGTTATTCTTTTTTAGAAACTCTAATGCTTCTGTTGGCGTTTTTGGAAGTTCTGGCATGTTTGCCATTTTGTTAAATCTGTTTATAAGCATAACTGGATTAATTATGAAAACTGTTTAAATGTTTATATATAATTCTAAATGATAAATTGCGTAAGTGTTAAAAATTATTCGAACCTTTTTAGTTCACCGTTTTCCATTTTATAGGAAATATCAGCGAAATTTGAATCTGAGAGATCTTGTGATACAAAAATTAATTTTAAATTCAATTTCTTTATTAATTCCGTATAATTTGTAATAAAATCTTTCTTGTTATGTATGTTTGAAAAAGCCTCGTCAACAAGGATTAGTTTAGGATAAGATAACAGGGCTGTTACTAGAGCTACTCTTTCTCTTTGACCTAGACTTAGTTCTTTAACCTTCTTCTCTTTATCTATCCCATCTAGAAGCCATTCTATCTCACTAAATATTTTTTCAGATGTTTTTTTCTTACTAGTTATTAAAAGATGTTTTCTAACTTTCAAATTGGGTAAGTAGCTGTTAGGAGTTACTAGTGCGATACTCCTTTTCCATGGAGGGTATTTTGTAATATCCACATCGTCCAACCTTATGAATCCTTCATCTGGATCTATGAAACCAGAAATTATTCTGAGAAAGGTAGTTTTTCCACTACCGTTTTTTCCAAAAATTCCTATTACATTATTCTTATCATCAAATAAATATGAGTTAAGATAAAAATTTCCAACTCTTTTTTTAACATTTACCTCAAGTTTCAACATACTTCTTCACGTATTCTTCAAGCATTTCCTCCTCCACTGCTCCCACTATTTGATCTACTAACTTTCCATTCACAAAGATTAACGTTGTAGGAATATTCATAACGTTGTATTTATCAGCTGTCTTAGGATTCTCATCAACATTAAGCCTTCCAAATACTGCTTTATCTTTATATTTTTCTGCAATTTTCTTATAGATTGGCTCATAAATATGACAAGGAGCGCACCAGGGTGCCCAACAATCTATGAAAACAATACGGTTTTTGCCTAGTATCTCATCTATATTTGAATCGGTAATGGTTATTGTCACATCCTCTTTTTTAACTATCTTTTCAGCTTTTTTCTCAAGTCTCTTTGCAATCTCCCTTATTAGAGTATCAAGTTCACTCAATTTTATCCACTATATCAATTCTCTTTAACCTCTTATAAAATGCTACTCTATTATTAACGTACTCTAGTAATTCCTTTTCGATACCATCCCTTCTCTCTTTAACAACAACTTTAGCCACAGGTTGTTGACCAGCATTTCCAGCATCTTCACCAACGACATACGCGTCAATAACTAATGGGTGAGTTTTCAGTATTTCCTCTAGATCTCTAGGAAATATAGGGTATCCTTTATATTTTATCATCCTCTTCTTTACTCCCTTAAAATATAGTAAACCGTTCTCGTCAGTGGTGACTAAATCGCCAGTCTTTAACCAGCCGTCTTGGAAAGCCTTTCTGGTTTCATTAACATCTTTATAGCCTAACATTAACCAAGGGGACTTAACCCACAATTCGCCAACTTCACCTGGTTTCGCTTCTTTACCGTCGTCTTTAACAATTTTTAATTCCACTTCTGGTAAAGGCTTTCCTATACTGATTACATTAGCATATTCTAATGGCTGAAAAGTTAATACTAATCCTTCTGTAAAACCGTATTGTTGAACTATTTGCTTTCCGAATTTCTGTTTAAAGGTATTTACAGTTGTTGGGAACAGTGGAGCAGCTGTGCTTACACATAATTCCAGACTTGAGAGGTTTGCTGATTCTAAATTGTTGAGTGAGTCATAGACCATTGGGACTGTAGAAAGATAGTTCACTGAATATTTTTCTATTACGTTAGACAATTCTTTCGCATCAAATTTTCTCATAATATACATACTTCCTCCAGCCTCTAATGTAACTCCTAATACGCTATTTCCCAATACATGAGCTAAAGGTACCGTTAATACACTTGTTATATTTTTGAGCCTAGTAGCTTTATAAAGTGAGGCAGAGTTGAGTTCTACTCTTTCAGCGCTATGTAATACTTGTAAAGTTCTTCCAACAATTCCAGCATAATAATAGATTAAACCCACTTCATTATCAGCATACTCATAGGGCTTAACGAAAACTTCTTTAGTCTCTAGTTTAGTCACGACTCTGTAGTTTTTTAATACCTCTTTTTCCCTTTGTAAAATCTCTTCGTCGGTAACAACAATATCAGGTTGGCTGTCTTCTAATAAGTATTTTAAATCCTCTGAACTGGTTAATGGGTCTACAGCAACTACCTTAGCTCCAGCCCAATAGGAGGCTAGATAAGTTAATACTGACTCAGCTGAATTGAACATTAGGTGGAATACGGTATCTCCGGGGGATAAAGAAGAAGCCCGTTTAGAAATTTCTTGGGCTGCTTGCTCATAGGTTAGTTGTTTTTCTCCCAAGATGAATGGTTTCTGTGGGTTTTCCTTATACCATTTATAAACAAGTTGGGCTAAACTCATATTATTTCACACTAAACTAGTTAAGGAATGCTAAAAATTATTGGTTTATCTAGGATTCATATATCGCTTTTAGACTTAGAGGGCAAATACGGTAGGTTTGACGGTGGTGTAGGGGTAGCGTTAAAATATCCAAGGATAGTTGTTAGAATTGGTGATTGTAAAAAACCCGATTTTGAATTACCATTCCCAATTCCAGGGTATTGCATTGAAGAGGATTACGAGGAGCACGTAGGCTTGGGTCATACAACGCAGTTTAAGCTGTCATTAGCTAAGTTATCTTCTGAATTTAATATGAAAAACCTAGACGTTGTAGAGCTAGCCAAGTCTGTAAAAAGAGGTGGAACCTCTGGCATTGGAGTTTACGCATTTAAATATGGTGGTTTCATCGTTGATGGAGGGCACTCTAAGAAAGTTAAGAAAGAACCTCTTCCGTCTGATTTTTCCGTAGCACCTCCACCCCCTCTTATAGCTCGTTACAATTTTCCATGGTATGTTTACGTGAATATACCGACTAAAGGTAGAAGGGTTTTTGGAAAAGAAGAGCTTGAAGCGTTCAAAAGAGAAGTTAAAGGTACTGATGAGCTAATTAGAATAGTATTTATGAAATTATTACCCTCGGTGGTTGAAAGAGATTTAGAAGAAGCGTTGGAAGCCATAGGCTTAATTCAGAATTTAGGGTTTAAGAGGATTGAAGTTGAAATGCAGAGTGAAGAAGTTAAGGAACTGATGAAGAGGTTATCTTTAAAAGGGTTCTATTCTGGTATATCGTCTTTTGGTCCCGCGGTCTATACTTTTGTAAATTCTAGATCTGAAGGAGAGGAACTAGTATCAACTTTTGGGGGGTTTATAACAGAGCCAAATAATGAAGGGGCTAAGGCAATATGGTCGAAAGATTAGTTTATGACGAATTTGTATTAGAGGATTTGAGGAGAGTTTATGGGAGTAGATTAAATGAGTTTTTAGAATCACTTCTAAAGCCTAACGGCAGACTTTATGTTAGAGTGAATACAATAAAGAGTAGTGTAGATGAGGTTCTAAATGAGTTAGAGGTTTTCAAAAGAGATGAGGATTTTGAGGAAGCACTATATGTTGAAGTTAAAGGGCCAAATAAGGTAACCGAACATGAGACTAAAGTTATAGTCGATAAGAAGACTGCGGAGAGTGTTATGAGTGGTGCTAATGTTTACAAACCAGGGGTTAAAAGAATTGTTGGGAATGGGAAGGAAGTTAGCGTTTATAGTGAAAATGGTATTCTGATCGCGGAAGGCGAGCTAGTTAATGAAAACAATTTAGTCGTAAGGGTTACGAATTCTTTATACTATACACCACCACTAGCAGATAAACGTGGTTTGAAGGACGGTCATTTTATTATTCAAGGAAAGGCATCTATGTATGTTGCCCATTTACTCGATCCTCAACCGGGAGAGTTAATTATAGATATGACTGCATACCCCGGTGGTAAATTAACCCATATTTATCAACTTCAACCTAAAGCAAGGATTATTGGTTTCGATCATACTGAAAAGAAAGTTGAGGAATTAAAGGAAAGAGTTAAAAAGCTAGGTATGCAAATTGAAGTTTATAAAGCAGACTCACGTTATCTATATGAAGATTATCACATAATGAATGTGGATAAGGTAATTATTGATCCACCTTGTTCTGCAATAGGTTTAAGACCTAAAGTTTACGATAGGAAGACCAAGAAAGACATTATTAATTTCCATGAGTATCAGAAACAATTCATTAATTCCGCATATAAGATTTTAAAGAAAGGAGGAGTTTTAATATATTCTACGTGTACCGTTACTACATGGGAAAACGAAATGGTTGTTTCAGATTCAAGTTTTGAAGTTGAGGAAACAATAAGGTTTCACCCAATAGTTCATGACTTAACTGGGTTTTTTATAGCTAAGCTTAAGAAAAAATAATTGAGCTTGTATGCCGATAGAAGGATATTTAGGTAAAGCCCCTAAAATTTCTAAGAAAGCATACATACATCCTACCGCATACGTAATTGGTGATGTCGAGATCGGTGATTTGACAAGTGTTTGGCACTACGTCGTAATTCGAGGGGATAATGACTCAATTAAAATAGGAAATGAAAGCAACATTCAAGAGAATTCAACAATTCATACTGACCCGGGCTATAAAGTGGTAATAGGTGATAGTGTGACAATTGGGCATAATGCCGTAATTCACGGTGCTATGATTTCTTCCAATGTGATTATAGGTATGGGTGCTATAATTTTGAACGGTGCTAGAATTGGCGAGTATTCTATAATAGGTGCTGGTGCTGTAGTAACTCAAAATACTGAAATCCCGCCTTACAGTATTGCTGTTGGTGTTCCAGCTAAGGTTATAAGAAAAGTTAGTGAGGAAGAGATAAGGTTAATTAAAGAGAATGCTGAAGAATATTTAAGGCATACTAGGAGGTTTTTAGGTTTATGAATAGGGATCTAAAGGCAATCAGATGGTTTTTAAAAACCCAAATATTAAAAGACCCATTTAATCCAGCCTATGCTACATTTAAAGTAATTTCTAGATGTAATCTTCGCTGTACTTTTTGTTCACCGCAGTACTATTCTGGAGAACTAGGCGAAGGCTCTACGGAGACTATAAAGAAAATAATTGATAATCTGAGGGATTCCTCAATAGTCGTTCTTTCATTTGAAGGCGGTGAACCAACTCTAAGGAATGATATATTAGAATTATTAGAGTATGCACATGATGGTTCATTCTATGTAATGTTAACAACTAACGGATATAGGTTAAATGATGAGAATTTCTTAACAAAGTTAGCAGATAGGATTGATTTTCTTCATTATTCCATAGACGAATATCATTGGAACGTTAAAGCATTAGACAGCTTATGCAAGTTTAGGCAATACGGGTTAAAGGTTAATGTCCAAACAGTAGTCACGAGATACAATATTCATAAGCTCGAAGAGAAAGTAAGGAAAGTTCATGAATGTCATTATAAGATTGTAATCTTACCCGCAATAGATTACCCGTCCTCTAAAGTTAAACTAGCACCAGACCCTTATGAGTTATATAAAGTTCTATCAGAATTAAAAAGAAAATACGGATCTACTATAAATAATTCATGGGGGTTTATAAAGGCTTTGGTAGGACAGAGTAAGTCAAAGAGGTTGGTTAGCTATAGTATAACCGTTTATCCAAATGGTGATCTACCATATCCAGATGATATTAATGGTAAAATTGTGGGAAATTTGGCAGAAGAAAAGCTAGACGAGATTTTGAAGAAGCCTATCGTTAAGGAGCTTCAAAAAGATATGTTAAATAACCAGGCGAAATTCGAGTATTTACACTTACAAACGGCTAGTTTTAACAGCATAAAAGACCTTGCAAGTTATGTTGCTGAAATGGTAAAATGGAGATTCTTTGGTAGAGCTTAGCCAAAGGTTTTCCTATAAATATTTTCTAGATCTGTAGTTAGCAAATGTGTGTAAATTTGGGTTGTTCTTATATCTTTATGACCCAATAGCTTTTGAACTGCTGGTAAAGGTACTCCCTTTTTTATTGCAACTGTGGCAAATGTATGCCTTAACAAGTGAGGCCTAAGATCAATTCCTATCTTTTTCCCAATTCTTTTCAGCCTTTTATATAAGGCATTATAGGTTAAATTGAATAGCTTATCATCACTTTTTAGCCCCTTACTTTTTATATATTTTATTAGCAAAGATTTAGTGCCCTCTGTAAAAAACACCGTTCTAGTTTCTTGGTTTTTTGTGTTTCTTACTGTTATACTTCCCCTTTCAAAATCTATGTCGGAAACTTTTATCGATAATAACTCTTTAGCACGCAATCCTGTGTCAAAAAGTAGTTTAAGTATTAGTTTATCACTTGTTCTTTTAGTAATTTCGAGTAATTTGTTGAAAGTCTCTTCGTCTAATGCAAAGATTTCGTTTCTTCTTATTCTTGGTGTTACGGGTTTAATATCTTTCCCTAACCATTTAAGAAACCTTAATACTGCTATTATATACAGCCTAGCAGTAACCATTTTTCTTCTCTTCATTTCATTAATTTCTATCCTTTTTTTGTCCCTAGTACCTCTTCTCATAACATTAATTATCCAGTTATTTACGTCTGATGCTGTTACAGTTCTAGGATCTTTCTTTATATAATTCAAGAAATCCTTTACTGCTATTGAGTAAACCTTAATTGTGTTCTCACTGGCTCCAGCTATTAATAATGAATTTATAAAGTCATTATAGGGGTCTAGGACGGTATCCGCTTGTCCCAGTTGTAGTTTCATGATAATAATATTGTTTGTGGAGTTTGCTTATTAAGTAGATAGAATATTATCGGAAAAGAAATAGAAAAACTTTACGGCTATTAATTATAATCTTAAATATACACACTATACAAAACTACTTAAACCCCTTTACTCTAATTTATTTATGAGTATCCAGGGACCTAAAGAAAAAGGAATGATGGCCCCCTGACCCCCCGGGTCCCTGGATACTCATAAATGGTATAGTATTCCCATCTTACCCTTTCTCAATATATAATAATTTTCGATAAATCTTTTCATGAATTGTCTTATCTTTGAAACTTTTACAATTTCTATTTTTCCACCCCATAACTTATCACTTCTAATATGTATTGCGCTATCTCCAGTATCAATTATGTTAATAAAAATAGGTTTGAAACATTTTCTTTCGATTCCTTTTACCATTTTTCCTACATAAATTCCAGTTCGCATCGCAAGTTCTCCTAATTTTGGAAACCCAGAAATTAAATCTCCTATTATGAATGAGTTTTGAAACATTAATTTTTCATTGACTTTGAAAAACTGAAAAGGCTCTGAGGGTTTGCAGAAAGGGAGTATATCTTCTGCCTTCTCAGTGTTTTTTATCCCCTTTTTTTCCATTTCTTCTCTTATAACATGCTCTACGTTAGAACCTAAATATCTTAAATAATTTCCGCCATATTTTACTTTTTTCCCAAATTTTCTAAAATAGAATGATAGTTGAATAACCAGATAGTCGTCTAACTCATTTTCGCTCCCTAAAGAAATTTCCTCTTTCGAAAACAATTTATTAATGAAGTTTATCTGCTCATTCCTATCACAGCCTGCTGCAATGATTAAATTATCTGCAATATATTCTCCTTTTTCTCCCTTAACCCATTTCCCTTTAAGGTCGTAATCTTTTATCTTATCCACACTCACAAAACTTAATTCAGTAAGGTATCTAGTTTTTTTATCAAATAAATTTCTAATATAAGCTGTATAGAATAGAAAACTGTTAGAGAGTGATACTATTTTTACATCTCTCTTTATTTCGTAGTACGCATTAAGCCCAGAGTAACCAGAGCCTATTATGATTGTTTTCATATTAGATAATTAAATAAGTGGTTAAAATTATGATTTTTTATGTGAAGTTAAAATTAGCTTACTCACGAGACGAAGAGTTAAAACCCCTCATTCCTCTAATTAATAACGAGATTGATAATCGCGGGTTTGAGTTTGATTTGATCAAGGTAAAAGAGGATGATATCAAGTTTGTTGTTAATGATGTAGACTTATTTTTTTCTCCCCTTCCATTATTCTCGTTTTTAAAACTAAGAGTAATTACAAACGCAAGTTTTGTAGTAGAAAGTTTGTGGTTAAGGCTAAAAGGAAATAATTCGTTATCAGCTTTTAGACTTCTAGTACCGGGTAGTAATTCTACCGAATATTATTTAATTAAGATGTTGTATCCTTCTTATCAACAGAGAAATATAGTTCCAGTTACTAAAGGTGAATATGACGGGGAGGTAAGTTATGAAGGAGGAGATATAGACATCTATCAAATGTGGAAGGAGGGATGCGGTGATTTGCCAATTGTTATCAAAGTTTTGTCCACTATTAAGCTAAAAGAGGAGGAAATAGATAGGCTAAAAATTGTGCTAAGGGAGAGTGCTTCTAAAGCAATAAAGGAGTTCGGTATTTCACAATACTCAAAAGAATTAGGTTTAAAGGGTAGAAAGTCTTTAGAATGTTTCTTTTCCCTTTGTAAAAAGAAAGGTATTTGCATTAATGTATCTTATGAGCTATTCTGATTTTTCTAGTGTTTTTCATCATCTTAATTAATATTAAAGGCGTTACTATTCCCTCTATAGGATATATGAATTTGATTCCGTAGAAAATTATCGATATAATAAGCATCACGGTTAATGTTAGTAGTATGTACTTCATATGAGATTATGGTTATAAATGAATTAAACGTATCCAGTTATAGTCCCTCATATTACCTTTATGCAAACTCGTTTGGTATTTTCAACTAACACCCTCTTAAATTATTTTGTACGTTTTAGCAGAAATGATTCCAGTTATAGACTACGCTAGTAAAATTACAATCCCCAACGTCTCTGAGGTATGGTTAGAAGCTACAGGTAATTCCGTTAAACTATTCTCAAATGCTATAAAAACGCCAGATATAACAATTTATCCTAATATTTCTCTTCTTAATGACCAGTGGATATATGTTAATCATAATAAAGTTTTAGAACTTTCTGATGGTAAAGAAAGTGTTCTTTTAGAGCTAGATAAATCCGTATCAGGGGTAGTATATATTGATGGTGAATTAGTTCAAGTTAAGAAGGGGCTATTTGGGATTCTCTTCCAAAATGAAAAGTATCTAAGTTTTGAAAGGAAATACAACTTTTCAGTCCTCCTTAATAGTAAGGAAATTAAAATTATTACTCCTTATTATAATAAGATCATAGAATTAGAAAAACCTAAATACTATAGAATTTATAGAAATTTCATGGATTTAGTATACGATAATGAGGTTAAAGTTATATACGCTGACGGTAACGTTAAGAAATTTTCTAAAGAGGGTTTTTATATCGGGACTTCCAGTTTAGGGAATTTATTTCAGACGCCAAGTGGTAGGATAATATCTGATTCTTCCCAGTATGACGTCTTGGGCATATGCAGTTCTGAGGCAGAATTTCTGGGAGAGAGTCTTGGTGGTATACTTATTCTTTGTGAAAATAGAGCTAAAATATTTTATAAAGGTGGCTGGTCTTACATAGGTCTTGTTTCAAATCCTTTTGCTACTGTTGCTAATGGCGAATTTATTATAATAACCGATTCGATTTCACATATATTCCATTACACTTTAAAGAAGTTGTTTGACCTTAAGAATACTAGGTCGTTGTCAATACTAGGAAGGAATTTAGTTATCTTGACAAACTCGGGAAAAGTTTATTATGTTTCTGTTGGGGATGAAAGTGAGTACTATAAAATAAAGAAATTTGAAGGATATAGTATAATTTATTTAAGTGAAAAAATCTCTGGTGAGATTGTCTTAGGCAGGAAGTTAGTGGAGGTAAAAAGATGGTTTGACAACGGGAAATTAGCTATCAAAATTGAGCCGTTTAATTTATCTGATAGTTATAAGGACAAAATCGTAGTAACTAACGAAATATTTGACTATAATTTTGACGTAGAGGTTTCTGGGGGCAATATTAATTTAGAACTAAGTAGTGGAGTAGTGAAAGTGTTAAGAAATGGAATGTATAAAGGGGATAAAAATAGTAATGCGGTTCTAGAGTTACATTTGAACTACAAGTTTCCGACGGAGTTGGAAAAGAAGGTGAAGGTAAGGGTAGGGAATAAGGAGTTAGAACAAGAAGTTGGCAAGGAGGGATCCCTTTCCTTAAAACTTCCTTATTATAAGAACAATAACAATGAAGAAGAGAATGTTATAGTAGAATTAATTAGAGGAGCTAAAATAGAATTAAAAAAGGAATTTATTGTTAGGGTTCTGGAAGTTAAGATAGATAGTAATAATTATAGAGAGGTTCAGGGAATTGAAGATTATAAGGAGTATAAAATGAAAGTTTATAGCAATGGAGAATTTGAGAGCTATGAATTATTCGAAAAGCCCTCATTTTATGACAATCTTATCATGAGTAAAGTAGGTGAGACTGTAAATGTTGACGGTATTAAAATCAATGTTAAAGAAGGGTTAAATAGTGTGATTGTTAAGAAAGAAAATGAAAAGCGTACGTACTATATTTACGGCGTTTCAGAACCTCTCAGAGGAGTAAAAGTCTATTTAAAAGGTGATGAATTGGTAATTCATTTAGATAAGGCGTATCCACAATTTCCTCTTACTATAGTTTATGGTACTAACTATATTACTACATTAAGTGACACTGTAATCTTCAAAGCCGATCCAGCATATTCTTTCATTCACGTTCTAGCTAAGATTGGTGAATTAAGATGGGAGTATAATTATAAAATTGACCTATTGCTACCAGTTATACGTAACGCTAGTATGATTGGATCAAAAGTAAAGGAGTTGTTTGAAAGTTTCGGGGTGCTCTGAGGTCTTAAAAATATTGTTCTTACTTTGATGAGCGAAAGACTATTAGAGGAGTATTCTGTAGGGCCAGTTAAAGTTAAGATAAAAAAGTCAGATTTTTGCTATTATGAAGTTGAAGAGCCACAATTATCTAAATTAGAGGAGAGTGCTAAAAACAAGATTCTCTCGGAACTTTATTATAATAAGATAGAAAACCTTGAGGAAGAAGTTGTGAAAAGATTAGCTGAGGCGGGATTTAAAGATGAATCAATAGAAAAAATTCTTTATCATATAAAGAAGATAGTCCTATATGGAGATATAACTCCATTTCTTCTAGACCCTAATATTGAAGAGATTGAATGTAAGGGTTATGGAATTCCAATCACTATAATCCATAGGAATTACCCAGAATGTATCAGATTATATACTAATATACAGTTCTCTTCAGACGAAGAAGTGATTAAAGTAATAGAAAAACTAGCTAGTAGAGCAAATAAAAGTGTAAATGTAGCAAAACCTTTCCTAGAATTCTCGTTGCCAGAAGGGCATAGGGTCGCTGCAACTGTTTCTAAGGAAATATCCTTACCTGGTTCGACCTTTGATGTAAGGAAGTTCCCCGTAAGGCCATTTAGTATTATCGAAATTATAAAACAAGGTAGTATTAACGAGGCGATAGCAGCTTATTTGTGGCTTCTACTTGATTACAAACCTTTTATTATAATTCTGGGTCCTACTGGATCTGGAAAGACTACGTTGCTAACTGCGCTCCTCAACTTAGTTAACCCTAATTTCAAGATCCTCACTATAGAGGACACGCCAGAAATTAATTTAAAATCTCCTAATTGGATTCGATTTATATCTAGGTCTACACTATACGGTAGTATAGATATTACACTAATGGATTTGGCTAAATTAGCGCTTAGGTATAGGCCAGATTATTTAGTAGTAGGAGAGGTTAGGGGGAAGGAGATTGAAGCTTTAATTCATGCTGCTGCCTCTGGTCACGGGTCTCTTACTACTTTTCATGGTTCTAAGCCTATTGATGCTGTAACTAGGATAACAGATTTGTTATCGGGTGATCTGGCTAAACTGTTTTTGCAAGCTATATGGGCTTTCGTTATAGTGGGTAATAGGAAGGAGGGAGAGAGAAGTATAAAGAGCGTTCTTTCTATTTATGAAATTGTCCCTAAGGGGTCTAAAATTAGGTTTAAGAAGGTGATAGAGTGGTCTTATTCTAAAAAGGCGTTTAATCCTAATAGTATTGAAGAATTAGTTAAAAAATCATATTTATTAAAGAAAATTAAAGAGAATTACTCTATTGATGTAAGTAAGGAAATTGCAAGAAGATTAGAATTTTTGAAGAAATTAAAAGGGAATGAAATACTAAGTTTTGAAGAAATTTACAAGAAAATTAATGAGTTTTACACGGGTGAGAGAAATGAAATTGTTAGTATGTAAAATATTGGAGAAGCAAATCAAAAAATACATAGAGGTTACTGGAGATGATTATAATGAAATATGTAATAAATATAGGAAGTTAATGACTTATTCACCACTAGGTTTTATCCCTTTCATAATACTTTCACTGTTCTTTAAACAATTTATATTATCTGCTATAGGTTATTTTCTACTGATATATTTCTATCCATTTTTATATACGTGGTCTAGAAGTAAAGAATATAAGAAGTTAGTTAATACTGAAGCTCCAATTATATCATTAATAGCATATATAAATTCTCTAGTAGATAAAAGTATAATTTATACGTTAGAGGAGTTGTCAAAAATTAAAGAATTAAAAACGCCAAAGATCGAATTAGAACAGATTAAAAAATCAATAAGTGTTCTTAATATGTCATCGTATAAAGCTATAGAGAAAAGGGCAACGGTTCACCATGATGATCTATTAGGTGTCATCTATTCAAAGTATGTACTATCATCAGAAATAGGGTTATCTATAAGGGAAAGACTAAAGGAAGCTATGTCAGAAATATTCCAGAGATTTAAGGATCAATATAAGGGTTATGTTGATAAAGCAGTTGAGATCGCTGAAATGGAGTTTGCAATATTTCTAATGGTTCCCATAATATTAATAGGTTTTCAGTTTACATTTAAAACCAATATATCTGAGCTGGTTTTGCCATTACTTTTTACTCCAGCCTTTGTTTTTCTAATTACTACTATCCAGCCTGATAATGATTACTCCATTTCTTTTGATTGGAGGGTATTTCTTCCGTTAATCGTGATTCCTATCGTTATCTTTGCTAATATTTTGCTTGCATTTAAACTAGTAATAATAAGTATAATAGTTTCTTTTGTAGTTTACTGGATTTATCGTCAGATAAGGTTAGCCAATGAGTTAATATCGATACTTCCAACTCTGTTAAAGGAGATATCTGATTATATGAGATTAGGTTATAATATTAAGTTTTCTTTTAAGAAAGTTGATGTTAATGCTTCCAGTAGAGTACAGCGTATCCTCGAGGAGATTAGTAAGGAGTTTACAGTTAAAAATGAGGTTACTGAAATCAAGACCCCATCTAAGCTTTTTAACATAATAATTCAAATACTTTCATTATTTGAGAAGTCTGGAATATCTTATGAGGCTATGGATGAGCTTTCATCGTTAGTAAACGATTTATTAGGCGTGAGGCTCTCTCTCATTAGGCAATTGAGGTTGTTCGACTTAATGGTTATATTAACTCCAATTCTGCTATGGTTAACCTTTTCAATGATGGGGAATATATCTGGTTCTAATAATGTAACGTTATTCAGCGTTGTAATGTTTTCTTACTCACTAGCTTCGTCAGTGATATTCTCTAAACTTTCGAGGTTTACAATATTTTATTTGCCTACAATACTTTCTGGTATAATTATGGCCTTAATACTTTCGTTCCTCCCTCACGTTATTTTTATCTGAGTTTATTTTCGGGGGTAAAAAGGTGAGCAAGAGCAGAAAAGGAATATCCTCAATCTTAGGTACTGTAATAGTTCTAGCAATAACTATAGCATTAGGAGCGTTATTGTATGCATACAGTCAAGGGATGTTTGGAAACTTAACTCAAAATGTTAACGTTAATGCCCAAGCGCAAATAATTGTTAACCCATCCAGTGGTAATGCATATTTACAGTTAACTCTTACTAATAACGGAAATACGAATGTCGAAATAAGTAATGTTACTGTCAACGATATTGCTGTCCCAAATGCATCTGGAATATCTTTACAGCCTGGCCAGACATATCAGAACGTTTTTACACTAAGTGGTAACTTCACTGCTGGTAAATACTATACTGTTATTATTTTGGGTAAGACGTCTACTGGAAAATCTTTCAGTATAGCATTAAACGTTTTGGCATCTGAGACTGCGTGAGAAGCATGAAAGGGGTTTCGTCAATTTTTTCTTCCCTTATAGTGACTGCAGTAACTCTTTTTTTGGCTGTTCCTCTCTTCCTTTATTTTAATTCGCTCTATCATATTAATACTAATTATCTTTCTTCCTCATTTAATAACCTTCAGAATGCTATTAACACACAAATCTCTGTGATAAAATTAGGGAATTGGAGTAATGAAACATATATTTATAATTACGGTAACGTTAACTTAACCATTCAAGAGGTGATAATAGGGCATAAAGTCTTCAAAGTGAATTTTAATATTAGTCCTAATGAAATTGTGGAGTTAAGTCAACTTATAGGTGACTATGATCTAGGGGAGAACTCTACAATCATTATGCAAATTAATGGTAACTATTACTATTATTCTTAAAAGGTAGTTATTTTTTCTTATTTTTGTGTGCAGTATCAAGGAGATATATGACAAGCTTAAGGGAGAATATTTGATAAAAGAGGAGGAATATATAGCGTATTTAGTCTGTAACAAAGAGAAAGATTTGTTTAAAACTTTAGTTGCAACTATTTTATCACAAAACTCTACTGATAAAGCAGCAATAATTGCATATCAAAACTTAGATAAGAGTATAGGAGTTTACCCAGATATTCTAGCAAGGACAGAAATAGATAAAATTAAGGAGCGCATAAGGGTGACTGGTTTAGCCAATTCTAAGGCAAGATATATAAAAAATGTTGCAAACGCCTTTCTAAGTCTAGATAAGGAAATCTTTAATGACTGCGAAAGAGCTAGAGAATTCCTATTAAGTATTGATGGGGTGGGTGAAAAGACAGCAGATGTAGTTTTACTAACTTGTTTAAGATGTAGGGTTTTCCCTATAGATACTCATATAAGGAGGGTCATGAGTAGGCTTGGAATTTTCGGAGAAAAACCTAGTTATAAAAAGATTTCAGAGGGTGTTAAACTGGAGTTAAACCCAGAAGAATTGCTTCATTTTCATCACTTATTAATCGCACATGGTAGAAGAGTTTGTAAAGCTAAGAAACCTTTATGTGAGAGATGTGTCCTAAAATATTGTTGTGAATATTACAATCGATTGGGTAAATCCTAAGGAATTAGTTCCTCATGAGGACGTTATAATGGATTTAGTTCAGTACAACATTCACAAAATTAGAAATGAGAAGCGAATTTCACCCATAATAGTTGATAAAAGTAGGCTTATAATACTTGATGGGCATCATAGGTATCACGCCTTTTTAAAGCTTGGGATAAAGGATATGCCAGCAATTTTAGTTGACTATAATTCTGAGTTAATATCTATTGAGAACTGGTACGTTAATATCTTTCCTATACCGGAAATATCTTTGACAAGTGAGAAAGATGGTAATTACTGTATTAGGTTTATTAACAAGAATATCTTATGTTCAGATTCTATGTATAAACTTTACTGGACGGAGTATAGGTTAGAACAAAAATTAATTAGCCTTGGTTTTACCGTGAGCAAAAGCAAGGATATAGGCCTATATTCTTTACCTCCTATTCCTAAAAGTGTAGTAATAAGTATTTCCGAGAGAGGTTTAGTATTTCCACCAAAATCTACTAGACACGTGTATAAATTTTATATACCTAGAGAAGAAGTATCTCTAAAATGATAACATTAGTGTTACAGGTTTTGCTTTTTGTATACCCATCGTTCTTTGTATTATATCAGATATTTCTATATGAATTATCGAAAACGAACAAGAGTAAAAGCGTTAATACATACAATAGTTTACCCACACTTTCAATTATAGTCCCAACTAAGGGAGAGAGTATAGATGTGATACAAGGGCTCATAAATAATCTTAACGATTTAGAATGGGAGAAGAGCAGGATGGAAGTAATAATAGTCTCTGACGATGACGAGGGGTACTTCAAGAGGTTAAAATCTGAGCTAAAAGCTCCTAAAGGATTAAATGTTAAATTGTATAGGAGGAGAGAGGATGAAAGGTTAGGTTATAAAAGTGGTGCGTTATTGTATGGTTTTAAAAAGTCAAATGGACAGCTTATACTGACTATTGATGTAGATTCGAGATTAGATAGAGATGCATTAGTAAAAGCTTACAACAAATTAATTTCCTCTAAATGTAGCGCGATAACTTTTGAGTGGAATGGTTATAGTGAAAATAAATATTCTACTTTAGCCAAGGGATTAATAGCGTCTACACTATTCGCTAGTAAGGCGTTATTTTCGGGTAAGGAAAGTGTAGGTTTAAGTGTATTTCCGGTAGGAAGTGGGACTCTATTTAAAAGGGAAGTACTCGAAAAACTAGGGGGCTGGGATTATAGGATGATTCAGGATGACCTCGAGATAGGTAGTAGAATGGCCTACATAGGGGAGGAGGTTTGCGCATCAAATGTTCCAATTTATATTGAAGTACCAGATAATTTTTACTCATTCTTTGTTCAGCAAACTAGGTGGGCACTGGGTACTGGTGAAGTATTAAGAAATAGGCTGAAATACATTTTGAAGGGAAAGGTGTCAGTCTTTAAAAAACTTGACATGTTGATTCATTTATTTCAGTATACTCCTATAATAACTGTATTTATGTCTGCAATCATAGTAAATATACTATCTCTGTTTATAGGGGGAGATATTTTGAGATCTTTTCTATTCTTATTTTGGCTTATGGTATTAGGAACTTACGGGTTTTTGTTATACAAATTAGCTATAAAGCTAGGGTTTTCACCATTGCAGAGCTTGTTCGGGATAGGCAGACTCACAGCTTTTACGGTAGCAATATCTCCATTTATTACAATCAATTTCTTCAAAGGTCTTCTAAAAAGTAAAAAAACTTATATTGTAACACCCAAAGGAAAGAACAAAGTTAGTTTTAATAAGAAATATAGATATACAATAGTGATTATCATGTTTTTCGGAGTATTTTTCCTAATAGGCGGTATTATAAATATTTTGCACTCATACTACGTAACGGGCTTATGGCTACTTTACTACTCGTCAGCATTCATTTATACTACATTAACTTTTAACAGAGAATTATAAACAATTTCTTTTAAATTAGACAAAAGATAAATTACGTGAATGGAAGTCCTATATTCTGACGAGGAGATATTTAAACTACTAACCCCTCAAGTCTCAAGCTGGTTTAAAAATAAGTATAAGACTTTTACTCCTCCTCAACGCGGTGCAATACCATTAATAAAGAATAATAAAAATGTATTGGTTTCAAGCCCTACTGGGAGCGGAAAAACATTAGCCGCATTTTTAGGGATTATAGATACATTAATACGGCTGGGTTATGAAGGAAATCTAAAGGATGAAATATACGCAATTTACATCTCGCCATTAAGAGCTCTGAACAATGACATGAAGAGGAATTTAATAGAACCTTTAAATGAACTTAAAGAATTGTATAACGATTTACCGAATATAAGGGTTTCGGTAAGGACCAGTGATACTACATCTTATGAGAAGCAAAAGATGCTTAAGCAACCACCTCACATCCTAATAACGACTCCAGAATCATTCGGCATCTCGTTGGTTTCTCAGAAATTCAGAGAGAAATTGAGTAATGTAAAGTGGGTTATTATTGATGAGATCCATGAATTGGCAAATAGTAAAAGGGGTGCGTATTTATCGGCTATGTTAGAATTGTTCCAACAATTCATAGCCAAGAATGAAGTAACTAGGATCGGATTAAGTGCTACTGTAGCACCACTTGAAGAAGTAGCTAGATTTCTTGTGGGTGAAGGAAGGGAGTATTACATTGTTGATGCAAGATTCGTTAAACCCGTTGATATAAGGGTTATCTCACCAGTTAAAGATCTTGTTCATGCCAGTGAGGACGAAATTTCAAAAGGTATTTACAAATATCTCGTTGAAGAAATAAAGAAACATAAGACAACTCTTGTATTTACAAATACTCGTAGTGCAGCAGAAAGAGTGTCTTATAAGCTTAGAAAGATCTTTGAAACAGAGAACATTTTCGATTCAGAGTTAGTAGCTGCTCATCATAGCAGTTTAAGTAGGGATATAAGATTAGAAGTTGAGGAGAAACTTAAGAGGGGTGAGCTAAAAGTAGTTGTCTCATCTACGAGCCTTGAATTAGGGATAGATATAGGTTATATTGACTTAGTTGTTTTACTGAGTAGTCCTAAGAGTGTGAGTAGACTACTTCAGAGAATTGGAAGGGCTGGGCATCATATTAGGAACATAAGTAAAGGTAAAATAGTAGTAATAGATAGAGATGACCTAGTTGAATGTACAGTACTGGCTAAACTGGCTAGGGAGAGAAAAATAGATAGTATTCACATACCTAAAAATCCCTTAGACGTTTTAGCTCAAATTATAGTTGCCGCTTCACTAATTTCCCCAGTTAAAATTGAGGAGTTATATGATATAGTTAGAAGGTCATATAATTACAAAGACTTAACATATGAGGAGTTCTATAATGTTATAAAATATTTGAATGGCGATTTCGAATTAGAGTCTAAAAACGTTTATGCAAAGGTTAGAGTAAGAGATGGAGTTTTATATCCCAAGTTTGGGGCTAGGATGATATTTTTCTTAAATAGTGGAACAATACCGGATGAGGCAAATATTCCAGTTAAAACTGAGAGCGGAAAATATGTAGGCAATCTTGAGGAGGAATTCGCAGAGATATTATCCCCTGGAGACATATTTGTTCTTGCGGGTAAGACATATGAGTTTATAAGAAGTGAGGGAAACGTTATAATAGTAAAGGATGCCGAAGGTCAAAGACCTACTGTACCTAGTTGGTTTTCAGAGATGCTACCATTAGCTTATGATTCCGCACTTGAAGTTGGTAAGTTCAGGGGTAAAGTGGCTGAGATAATTAAGAATAGGATTCCTTTAGAGGAAGCAGTTGAGACTATATCTAAAGAATATGAAATATCTAAGCATGCAGCTTTTTCAATCTATACTTATGTTTATGAGCAATACCAATTTACTGGTGGAATAGTCCCTACTGACAAATCAATACTTATTGAAATATATGATGATGAGGAGGGTAGAAGGAACTTTATTTTCCATGCGTTATACGGTAGAAGGACTTTAGACGCTTTCTCTAGGGCTGTAGCTTACGTGGTGAGCGAGGATCTGAGAAGTGATGTGAGAATTGCTGTAACGGATAACGGCTTTATGATAACTATACCAGAAAAAGTGGATTATGATATCAGTAAAGTTTTCGATAAATTAGAACCAGATAGAATGTATGATATACTAAGTAAAGTAATTTTAAGGACTGAAATGCTCAAAAGGAGGTTTAGGCACTGTGCTGAGAGGTCATTTATGTTGCTTAGAAGGTATAAAGGTAGGGAAACTAGTATCGATAGGAGGCAATTAAATTCTGAGGTGCTTCTGGGAGTTGTTAAAGAAATGGAAGGTTTTCCAGTGCTAAAAGAGGCAATAAGAGAAATTCTAGAGGATTATATGGATATTCATAGGGCTATAGAAGTTCTCTCTAAGATTAAGAGTGGAGAGATTGAGATAAAGGTTATAGGCCCTTATGAGGTTCCTAGCCCGTTTGCCCACAATATAATTGTTAAAGAACATTCGGATGTCGTATTAGCTGAGGATAAAAGGGAGTTACTTAAGAACTTGCATGAGAAAGTCGTTGAGTTCCTTAGGAATAAGGGAATTAACGTCGAGCTCAAGTATACTGGTTCCCTTGAATAAATAAGCTTTTATACAATTGTTAGAAACTATTAACCAAGGTATCCTCCACGCATACATTCCTAAAACGTCTTCATTACTTGGAGTACATTCACTTTTATGCGTATGTACTATCGCCTTTATTTTGTCTATATACTTATGTAGCTCTTCAGCAGATACTTTAAAGCTATTTTCATCATCACTTGTGTTAGTCAAACTAACAATCTTATCATCTGTTGTTATTATGAAAACACGTTCCTTCAAGTCGTTATTAATTCCTCCAATCCAGCAATGGTTTTAAGGATATCAGTCCTGGTTACTATTCCTATTACCTTTTGGTTTCTCTCTAATACTAAAAGCCTTCCAACGTTATATATTAACATTTTTCTTATGGCCGTCAATATATCATCATCGTCATTAATTGTTATTACGTTTGTTTTCATATAATCGCTAACTTTTGCTTCGAAATTACCCTCAAAGAAAGCTTTGATTATATCTGCAGTAGTCAGTATTCCAAGTGTTCTCCCGTCATCGCTTAGTACTGGTGCTCCTCTTATACCTTCTTTGTAGAGTATCTGGGATGCATCCCTTAATGTCATGTCAGGTTTTAGAGCTATTAATTTTCTAGATATTATACTCCTCACTTGTACTTTAGGAATACTTATCATTCTAGTAACATCTATTACAAGTTCTTTCCTATCCTCATCTATGTGTATAATTACGCCTTCAATTACTAAACGACTATATGGTATAGGCCCAACTTTTACGGTATCTCCAACTTTTAATTTTTTCAGATCCCCATTAGCTCTTAGGAGCACTTTATTTCCAGAGGGGTTTGTTATATCAAGAATCTCTATATTACTTACCCTAATGTCGGTTTCTAAGCCGTCTTTATATAAAATAAGTTGATCTAAAATTGGGGTTACAATTGGGTTCTTAACAGTTTCATAGGCTTTCAGAGTGGGCACATAGCCGCCGTTAGGCCCTGGTTTTGATTCAATTAGGCCCAATACTTTTAAGCTTAAAATTATATTCCTCACAGTCCCCTCATCTTTTCCTATAACATCAGCTACCTCCTTACTTTTGATCATCCTCTTGTTTTTATTGTAAAGGTCAATAAGTGCTAGAAGTATTTCCCTCTGAGTAGATGATAGATTTTGCATCAATAATTATAATCTTCTTTTTACTTAAAAATTATTTTATCATCCCATAATCTTCTTCAAAAGTTTAGGGTTTACTCCAAACACTTTTTCCGCTATTAAAGCAATATATTCGGGTTTAGGAAGGGGATATTTTATACCAATACTTATTGATAATGCTTTCTTCATAGCCTCAATGCTCATCTTATCCCTAATACTCTTCTCCGCAATGCCCTCAGCTATTTTATACGCAGTGTAAAATCTCGCAAAACTGATAGCGGTATGTTTCACCTCATCAACGTTTGTAGCGTCCATATCCCTAAGTGCTTTGTATAGTTGTTCCTCAGGTTTAAACGAGAATATTCCTTCTATGAAGATAAGCCTAAGTGCTTTAGCTAAATTTTCCTTATTGCGTTGAAGGAATTCAAAGGCCTCTAAAGGTTTACCTTCTAATAAAAGTGATGCGGATTTATCTAAAATAACTTCTTGGGATAGGATGTTTTCGAAGATTGTCGGGTACTGTTCATATAGTCCTAATCCATCTTTGCCAACTACATATAGACTTATAAGCTCCTTTTCATATAGATTTTCGGCCCTAAAACCTCTAATAGGTTTTATATGTTTATCCTTGTAAGCTTGTTCAATCATTTTGATTACTTCTTCCCTATTTATATCTTTTTGCTCATCTATTATTTTCCCCCATAATTCTGTCAGTACCTTAATCCTCTCTTTGTATATCTCCTTTACCATGAAATGTAATTTGCAAAATCCCTTAAAAAGGTAACAAAACCAGACATTAATCATGAGTATAAATAATGAAGAAACACTAAAACCGAGTATAGTATTAGTATCAACTTCAGAATTAGAAGAAGAAGTAAAAAAAGTAGAAGAAAAATTAAAATCACTAGAGGGTTCTCACAATAAAGAATTCGAGAAAATTAAGGCAGAAATCGATACACTTCATACTCTGACTAGTTGGCTAAATATTGCGAAGTCACAAGGCTTATGGAAATCGAGGACTTGTAAGCATGTGATTAATGACGCGTGTGTAGCATGGAGTATTGCGGAGCCGGAAAAAATAGGAATACCTAGTGATGCGGTAGTCGTTACTGAGAACGGTAGCAAGAAAGTTGTTGTAACTAAATTCTTCGAGATATGTATAACTTGCCCGCTCTATGAGCCTAAAAAGATGTGAGCTGAATAACTTTTTTAACCCTTTCTAATTCTTCAACCTCTACATTTAGTTCATTAATGAACTCCTCTAAACTTAACATTATATCATTTAGGATAACGTTTATGATTTCCCTTTTCTCGCCTTCACTGGCTATTTCTAGTGCCTTCTCTATAGTTTCATCGCTTGGATGAGTTATTCCGTTCAAAAACTTAGTAATTGCAGCCGGTGATAAACCTAATTCTTCGGCTAATTCTTTCCTGCTTCTGTTTTCTAAAAGAATCTCTATTATTTTCCTTCTTGCTTCTTTACTTAAATTGTGTATAATTCTCACAAGTTTAACTTTGTTCAAAACTTAATAAGGTAAATAATATATCACTATCAGATGCAAGCAATCGTATTTGATTTAGGTATTACGAAAAAAGACGTTGTCGAAAAGCCTATAAATAAGGACTTTGTAATGGTATCACCCCTTAAGGTTCTATTGTCTGGGATTGAAAATGCAATATTTTCTGGAATATTATGGGTAGAACCAAATAAAATACTGGGTAGTAGTGGTATAGTAAAAATAAGAGATATTGGCCTAGAAGTAGATAAAGGATTAGAAAACAGAGATGCAGTAGTTCTTCCCTATTCCAAGAAATATGGTGGAATAGGAACAGAAGTAGACGGAATTATGGCGGAAAAACCCGTTTTACCTTACGACTCAATAGTAATTTTACCAGAGGACTACGAGTTAAAATATATACTTTACGGCTATGCAAGCATTGCATTACAGTTAAGGAAAGTAATCAAGGGCCTTAACTTACTAATATTAGGAGGAGGTTTGACATCATATATTTCGGCCTTAGCAACTGTAGGGTATGCGAATAAAACTTACATTTACAATGATGAAGGGTATAAATTAAGGCTTTATGGTGTCGAGGAAGTCAAAAATTCAGATAATATAAAGTTTGATGCTGTATTTATAACAACTATGAGAAGTTGGGCTAGAATAATAATACAAAATTTGGCAAGAGAGGGAGATTTATTAATTCTTCCAAGGTTTTTAAATTCTTGGCCCGCATTAATTCCTAGCAGATTAAACGTTAAATTTATAGAACCCAGCAAATTCGATGGTGTTTTCGAATTCATAGATGAACAAATATCAGAGAAGATATTCAAGGAGTTAGTTGCTGAATCAGATACATTAGAGGCATCATTACCTACTCCGAAACCCGGAGTAATCCTAGATGCTAAAAAAATATTTACATAAAACTCTTTATGGTTTCTCCTAAAATCTTTATCCCTCTTTCTAACTCTTCTTTGGACGGATAACTAAAATTAAGCCTCATAGTATTTCTTCCGCTATAATCATAATAGAAACTACTACCGGGAACATATGCTACACCTCTTTTAGTGGCTTCTTCCAACATCTTTACAGTATCGATTTTCTCTGGCAACCATGAGAACACAAACATTCCTCCTACGGGCTTAGTCCATCTTGCCTCGCGTGGGAAGTAGGTTTCAATAGCATTTAACATTACGTCCCTTTTCTCTTTATACAATTTTCTAATTTTAGGTATTTGTCTATCAATAACACCTCTCCTAATCGCCTCCGTAACTATTATTTGAGTAAAACTCGGTGTATGTAAATCGACGTTTTGCTTATATAATTCCATCTCGTGGATAAATTCTTGATCTGCTACGACCCAACCTAATCTAAATCCAGGGGCTAGGATCTTACTGAAAGTTCCAGTATATATAACTCTACCACTTTTATCTAATGCTTTTAATGGTGCTGGGCTTTCCCCTTCAAATACTAGGAAGCCGTAAGCGTCATCCTCAACGATTAAAAAGTCGTATTTTTCAGCTATTTCCATTAACCTTTTCCTATCGTCTAAACTCATAGTTGTACCCGCTGGGTTTTGAGCCGTGGGTATTACGTACATCAATTTCGGTTTTTTACCATCGTTTATAGATTTCTTAACTTTATCCTCTAACTCATCTAAGTTAGGTCCTTTTTCGTTGACCGTAACTCCAATAAAATTCGGCTTTCTTGTTCTTAAAACGTTCAAAGCCGCTAAATAAGTTGGCATCTCAACTATTACAGTGTCGCCTGGATCAACAAGCAGATTAAATATCATGAAAAGTGCCTCCTGGCTACCTACGGTTACGAATATATTGTTCTCATTTATTCCGCTAATACCCCTCTTTGCTGATAAATTGACAAGCTCCTTTCTGAACTCCACTAACCCAGAGGTAGTTGAATACTGTAAAGCTCTTTCAGGTTTTTCCTTTAGTATATCCTGGGTAATTTTCTCTATTTCTTCAACTGGGAAAGTGGAGGGGTCTGGAAGTCCTCCTGCCAGGCTTATGACGTTTTTTCCTTCAGTTAATTTTAATAAATCTCTTATTTCTGAACTTCTCAAATATTGTACATCTTTCGAGAGGAATCTCTCAAACATCTTTTCACAACCAAATATAACCCCAAACCCTTTTATCTATTTTTGTGGAAACCTGGTATGCTGAAATAATAACAATAGGTAATGAAGTCCTAAGTGGTAGAACTGTAAATACTAATGCATCACATATAGCCAGAAGACTGGTTTCATTGGGCTTTACGATTAGGAGAATAACTGTAGTTATGGACGAGCTAGAAGAGATAAAGAGTGCATTCGTGGAGGCTATAAATAGGAGGCCTAAAGTAATAGTATCTTCTGGAGGTTTAGGACCAACTTATGATGATAAGACTAGTGAAGGTCTTGCCTTAGCTTTAGGTTTAGAATTAGAGATAAACGAGAAAGCATTAAGAATGATCAAAGAAAAATATGAGAAATTAAAACTAGAACTTACTGAAGAAAGGCTAAAGATGGCTAAAATGCCAAAAAGTGCAATAGCGGTAGAAAATAATGCTGGTGTGGCGCCGGGGATTTACATTTACTTTGACGGGATTGATATTCTTGCGACCCCTGGAGTTCCGAGAGAAATGGAAGACGTATTAGAGAATTTTATTCTAAAATACATAAAGAATAAGCCAGATTTAAAATACTATGAAGAATCATTTGAAATTGAGGGCGTTATGGAATCCGTAATGGCACCTTATGTCAAACAATTAGTTAAGAAATATGATGTATATATAAAAACACATCCTAAAGGTAAGGAACTTGAGAACCCATTATTAGAAATACAAGTTGCCGGAAGTAGTAAGAATGAGAATGAAATTAAAGAAAAAGTTAAGGAGTGCATTAATGAGCTAAAAGAAATAGGAATAAAACTAGGAGGAAAATTAAAGGAAGGATAATATTTTTTGTAGAAGTATATCCGGGCATTCAAAATTTAAGAAATGCCCATATCCGTCAAGTATTTCCTTTGACGGTTTCTTTAGTTTTTCTAGGAATGTTTGTAAGTTCTGAGAAAGTTTGTCTTCACTTCCGTAGATTAAGAGCGTACTTTCATCGATACTCTCAAGCTTTTCCGAGTAATCTTTACTTTTTAAAAGTCCCTCAACACTGTACTTATAACCTAAAGGATTATTCTCCATGTAAACGCTTAGAAAATCATTCCATGCCCTTTCATTCTTATAAAGTGATGGGGGTAAGTCACCTATTTCCCTTCTGTATTCGGCTAAGGCCCTCATTCCAAGATTTGTCGCTATTTCTACGTACTTCATATAAGGTTCTGGACTAGGTGCTTTATACAAAGCACCTATTAATATCATTTTAGATACCGGATTATTTAATACGTATTCCAATGTTATCAGTGTTCCCAAGGAATGTCCGATTATAATTGGGTCTTTAACGTTTTCTATCTCAAGGAGTAATTTTAAGTCCTCATAATGATCTTCAATCATGTAAGTTGAAGGTGGTATTGATGATCTACCATGGCCTCTTAAATCGTAGACTATAACTTTAAACCTTGTGGATAGTGAAGGGTGTATATATTTCCAACTATTTATAGAACCCGCTAAGTGGTGAATTAATACCACAACATCTTTGTTCTCACTCCCGTAAACGTTATAATAAATATTGATACCATTACTTAATGGTATCCTCATCTCAAACCCTCGAGATATAACTCACTCATAACAATAGGATATTCAATTCCTATTTGCTCTAATATTTCTGGGTTAACTTCTCCTATGACCCCTATTATTTTGCCATCTGAAATAATTTCCGCTGTTCTGCCCTTTATAAACCATTCATTTTCAGCCCTCCTATAAACTGGACGTAAACCAAGGTTAAGAAGTATTTGATGGATTCTTGATTGTAAGTCCTCAAAACTCACTTTACTATCCATTATAGCGTAACAAGCTCTTAACTCATTCTTATAACCAGTATCGCCATTTTCATTTTTAACAACGACTTCACCTACTTCAAATACAAGTAACGGTAACCTGGAATGTTGATTATTCTTTAAAAACAATAAAGTTGTTGGGATCAGCGAATTCCTTACAGAGTTATAATCAATCGTAACTGGATTGATAATCTTTACGAAGTCTCCCTTCAATATTTTATCACTAGCCAATACGAATGTGAAAATCTCAGTAAATCCAGCACCTATGCTTAAATCCCTGACTAATCTACTTAACCTACTCTTATCCTCCAATTTACCTAAGCTATGTATTTTAAACGTTGATGGAGTCAAATTTTTATAACCAATAGTCATAGCAATTTCCTCTGTCAGATCTATTTCACTAATTATATCTATTCTATAAGGAGGAACGACAACTTTTATTTTACCATTAGAAGCTTCAGCGTCAAACCTAGCCATCTTTAAATAATTCAAAACCTCCTCATCTGTCATCTTTACTCCTATAATCTTAGAGATGTAATCTACGGAAGTCTCTATCGTGCAATGCCTAAGCATAGGTGTTGAATTTATACCTTGTATGCCAATAATTTTCACGCTCTCAATTTCACCTCCCATTTCAGCTAAATTAGTAGTTATAATATCTAAAGTAGAAAGTACAGTATCTAAAGAGGTTCCAGTAATATCAATGAATAGATTTCTCGTTTCTTCAGTGATTCTCGTCCTCTCCGCATTAATTACTGGTGGTAAACTGAGAACTTGCCCATTATCTTCCATAATTATTGGTGATTGTCCATCAAATATCGAAATGTTACCGTACTCTCTACCTTGTTCTGTTTCATTAATGATTTCCTTAATACTCATCTCCTTATTACTTCCTAGAGGGACAAACTTATAGTCTAAAGGTACTGTAGTATATACGATTTTCTTAGAGGTTATCTTATCTAGATCATGTAAACCTATGGCTATTTTCTTCCTTTTCCTGCCTACAGTTATATGCAATTTCTCTTGGAATTGAATCAGCTCCCTTAACAACTCACTATCTAATTTTATGTTTCTTACAATTCCAGCTACTGCAAAAGGCCTACTTTTTACTTGTTTTACTTCTAAGGTGTAGTCACCATTAATTACCTTATACTTAGACTCTCCTAATTCCTTCTTCAACAAACCTTTAATAGCCCTTATTATGCCGTAGACGAATAGTAAGTCTGGTCTATCATTATTTATTTCAACCTCTAAATGGTCTTGGTCTATAGGCTTTACCTCACTTTTTAAGTTAAATAATAAATCTTCAAGTTCACTCTCATTGATTCCTAATTTTAGTAAGTTCCATTTGTATACGTTTATTGTAGGAATATCTTATCACCCACTTTGTTTCTCAAAAATTCAATGTCTGTAGAATAAAGTAATCTTATATCCTTTAATCCAAACATAAGCATTGCTAATCTATCAATTCCAATTCCCCATGCACCGGCAGTACTATTTATTCCCACGCTTTCTAAAATTTCGGGTCTTAAAAGACCTGCTCCACTCATTTCAACCCATCCTAACCCCTCTATCTTTCCGTAAACTTCTACGCTCGGCTCTGTAAACGGGAAGTAGGCTGGTTTGAACTTTATCTCTTTTATTCCTATTTGGTAGAATATTTCCTTTAAAGTGCCTAATAAATCAACAAAAGAGAAGCCATCTTCAACGATTAATCCGTCAAGTTGATGGAACTCTATTAAATGGGTAGCATCTATAGAGTCGGGTCTGAAAACTTTCCCTATGGTAAACGTCCTTATAGGAGGTTTAGGTCTTTTACTTAAAACTCTTGCAGTGGTCGCTGTGGTTTGACTTCTTAAAACCAGTCTTAATGCTATTTTTTGATCCCATTCGTATTTCCATCCCTTTTCGTGCATCCTCTTTACGTTTTCTACTAGCTCGTTATCATTTATTTTTCCACTACCGGCTATCATAAAACTATCATGAATTTCCCTAGCTGGGTGATCTTGAGCTTGAAATAGTAAGTCAAAATTATAAAACTCTAATTCAATATAATCACTCGACACTTCAGTAAAACCTAAGCTTACCATAATATCTCTTAACCTCTCGAGAAACTCTCTGTAAAAGTGTTTCTTAGCTAATGGGTAAAACGGTGGGTAAGCTTCCACGTTATACTCTTTTAAAACATATTTTTTCCAGTTTCCGTTCCTTATTATTTCTGGTGTTAAATAAGTTATCGCTTGTAAAGTAGGAATGTTGTCGTTTATGAGAACGGCATCTAATGAAGCTTCTTCTTCTATGCTTATTAGTTTTCGTGAAACTAGTTCCTTAATCTCACTATCAGAAAGTTTAGAGAGGTTATTTAATAAATCCCTTTCATTCGCTCTATACTCTTTTACAAGTGGTATTATTTTATCTTTCTCGATTTTTATTAGCCCTCTCTTCTTAGCCCAACCTATTGCTATCTCAAAATCCTTACCCATTTTTTCTTTTAGCTGATGGATCTGCCCCTCCTTGCCATTTAACTCCTTTATTAGTATCTCCTCTGGAAACCCCTCAATTAACCTTTTTCTTCCTTCTTCAGTTAGTATCAACTTCTTTACTTTTTCCTCTTTCAAACTTACATATCCTTTTTCCTTTAATAATTGTACTAAGCTGAAAACCGATGATAAGGGGATTCCTAGATCCTTACTAATCTCTTCAGCTTTCGCTGTCCTTCTCTCCTTTAAATAGTTTAAAATTTTTATCTCATTCTCACTCAGCATTTATAATTCCACGCTCTGCCCTGGTTGAAGTAATAGGGCTTTGTACCCCCTCTTACTAACTTCCTTTACAAACTCTTCTGGGTCTACCTTTATTAAATCCCATGTGTTATAATGTATAGGAATTGCATATTTTTTAGGTTTTATCATTTCCACTGCAATTGCCGCCTGCAATGGATCCATTGTGAATCTTCCACCTATAGGTAATAACGCATAATCCGGTTTGAATATCTCTCCGATTAATCTCATATCCTCAAAAAGTCCAGTGTCACCAGCATGATAAATTGTTACGTTCTCGCCACTTACCACAACCCCAGTAGGGTCGCTGTGTTCACTTGAATGAACAGCCTTAGTTAAGGCTAATTTTATACCATCAAAATTAACATATCCCCCCACATTTGCGGGGATTATTCTATTCCAATCAATGTTAAAATTGTTTGCTAGATATGCTTCTAGATCATACGTTGCAAATAATTTAGCCCTAGGATTTGCCTTCATCAGCTCAACTGTGTCACCTAAATGATCATAGTGATCATGCGTTACTATTACTAAGTCCAAGTTATTATCAAAATAGTTCAATTTCACTGGGCATAAAGGGTTGTCTTTTATCATTGGGTCTATGATTATGTGTTTTCCACCCATATAAAGTTCAACAGCCGCGTGGCCTAACCATCTGAGCTGTGGCATATAAAAGTATTAGTAAGCTAAGAATTAAAGCTTCAGTTTTACAAATCACAGATATGGAAGAGTATGAGATTGAAATTTTAAGGAAGGCCGGTAAAATTGCAGCAAAAGCGAGAGATGAAGGAGCCAAGTTAATCAGAGCAGGTACAAAAGTTTATGATATATGTGAAACTGTAGAGAAAATTATTATAGAAAACGGGGCTCAACCCGCATTTCCTTGCAATCTTTCAATAAACCAAGAAGCTGCACATTATAGTCCTCTTATAAACGATGAAAAGGTAATTCCAGAAGGGGCAGTCGTGAAACTAGATGTTGGTGCTCATATTGACGGTTATATAACTGATACAGCAGTTACGGTAGTGTTAAATGACAAATATCAGAAACTAGCGGATGCCGCAAAAGATGCATTAAAAGCAGCAATTTCGGTTGTTAAACCGGGGATAGATATTGGAGAAATAGGTAAAAGCATAGAAAAAATTATAAAAGTCTATGGTTATAAACCGATAAAAAATTTAGGAGGGCATTTGATAAAAAGGTATGAACTTCACGCCGGGGTATTCATTCCGAATATTTATGAAAGGGGAATGGGTAGAGTTATCGAGGGTAATACTTATGCGATAGAACCTTTCGCTACAGACGGTGAGGGTTTTGTAATTGAGGGTAAGGATGTGACAATATATTCCATTAAAAACCTTAATGCTAAAGGGTTAAGTGATGAGGAAAGAGAGTTCCTAATGAAAATCTATGAAAAAGTGAATAAAAATCCCTTCAGCGAACGATGGTTTAGGAATTTAGGCGAGGTAGAGTATATTAGGGAGATGCTAAAGTCCTTAACTAGAAAAGGTGCTTTACGTTCATATCCCGTTTTAATAGAGATTAAAAAGGGTTTTGTATCTCAATTTGAGCACACATTACTGGTAACTAAGGGAGGTGTGGAAATCCTAACTTAACAAAAATTAATTAGCCCTTATTCTTATAAAATTGGTTGGGAGAAAATGAATACAATAGTTTTTGCACAAACAGGAGGAACGCCTTCATCGGGCCTCTCTGATCTAGCTTTCTTAGCGTATTTAGGAATGATACTGGTCATAATATTAATGTCACTACCAGGTTTTCAACAAAGGATGTACATCTATTTTGCGGCTAGAGAGATAGAAAATGGTCTTTTAAAGATAGAGAAAGCCCTAAACTCGGCTAAAAGCAAGACAAAACAACTCCTTGAACAACAAGGTGCTAAAAATGCTGATGAACTTACTAAAAGATTTGCTGAAATGTTTACTATAGACCCAGTCAATGTAGAGCCTACCGATATAATAAGTAGAATGAGACTGTTAATAAGAACTAGTGAAGATAAGGTAAAGAATATAATAATGTCAACTTTACCCAATGTAGATCCGGTAACGAGAAGCAAAATAGAGGTTTCGGCTGAAATTGTTAATGCTCTAAATATGTTGCATAAAGTAATTAGACATTACCTATTGTTGGGAAAGAAAATGCAAAGTTATTTCATATTAATACAATTACAAAGCATATTACCTATGTTAGTAAAAATGGCTGAAGCGTATGAGAAAGCGCAAGACACCTTCATAAAGGGCGTTCCGGTAGGTGACTCTTTGGGCCCATTAGTTGCATCTAGGTTTTTAATGAATATTCCAGAGAAGTGGTCTCCAAGTAAGGAAATGATAGCTGGTGAGACTATAATTGATGGTAGGAAAGTGATTGTATTGAAGGCAGAAGGACCTATGGCTACCGTAGGTACTCCAGGTGAGGCTGTAGAAAATGTGGTTAACAAACTAGAGGGTAAGGTAAATAGAATTATAACAGTTGATGCTGCAGCTAAACTGGAAGGCGAAGAGACTGGTGAAATTGCCGAAGGTACTGGAGTTGCTATGGGTGATCCTGGACCAGAAAAAATAGCAATTGAAAGAGTTGCGGTTAAGTACAATATTCCTATTGATGCTGTTATAGTAAAAATGAGCCTAGAAGAAGCCATAACAGCAATGCCCCAGAAGGTTTATGAGGCTGCAGATAAGGTTATTGAAATCGTGAAGAGGATTATTAATGAGAGGACTAAGCCCGGTGATACTGTAATCGTAATAGGTGTAGGGAACACAGTAGGGGTGGCTCAATGAGTCAACAACAAGTTCAAATTGTTACTGTTTTAAAGTGTTTAAAATGTGGTTATTCTATAGAAAGACCCTTTAGGGAGGGAGATTTTGTACCTAAAATCGATGGCACATGTCCAAATGACGGTTCCCCTTTATTCATTTGGGGCATTTACGCAAAGTCTAATGAACAAAAGAAGTAGTATTAAATGAGATACTTTTTTAAGTAATCATGTAATTGTTTATCTTGCCCACCCGGTCATAGTGGGCGGGTAACACCCGGACTCGTCTCGAACCCGGAAGTTAAGCCGCCCACGTCAGAAGGGTCGTGGGATCCGCGAGGGCCCGCAGCCCTTCTGAGCCGGGATGGGCTTACCTAATTTTTAAATTTTAGAGCTTAACAACAATCATATGAAAAAAATTTTTGATGAAATTCATGGCTATATAATGTTAAATGACTTAGAAACAAAGATCGTTGACTCGCCAATTTTTCAAAGACTTAGAAGGATAAAACAAACAAGTTTAGCTTATTTAGTATACCCCGGTGCAACTCATACAAGGTTTAGCCACTCATTAGGTACTTTTTATTTAGCTACTAAAATAGGTGAAAAGTACAAGGAAAACGGCGAAATGACAGATGAAGAATTAATATATTTAAAACTGGCATCACTACTTCACGATATAGGTCAATTTCCCTTTAGTCATGCAATAGAATTGCTTTATCTTCCTAAAGGGTTATCAAATTCTGTGCTTAGAAACTTAATTATACAGAGCGATATGGATTTGCAAGATTTATTTGATAAATATGGAATAGATAAGAATAAGATAATCAGCATATTTACGGATGAGACTTTCCTTTCATCAATAATTGATAGTGATGTAGACGTAGATAGGATGGATTATTTAATTAGAGATTCCAGACATACTGGCGTACAGTTGGGTAATTTAGACTTAGAGAGGCTAATAGATACTATTACTTATAGTGAAAATAGAACGGTTCAAGTAATGGAAAAAGGAATACATTCATTAGAAAATTTCTATATTTCTAGACTTCATATGTATCAAGCAGTTTACTATCACAAAACAATCTTAGGTTATGAACTATATCTGAGAGAAATATTTAGAAAAGTAGCTGAAATATGTTGTAGTGAAATATTAAACCCTTCTTATTTGAAAGAGATTATTAAAAATGGTTCTATAACTTATTGGGATGATGAATGGGTGATATCGAAGCTATATGAGGCCTTAGCAAGTAATGATATACCAGATTTATTAAAATTACAGATAAAGAATTTTTTTGATAGAAATGGCCCTAAAGTCGTTTTTGAAGAAACTTCATTTTCTCCTACGGCAACCTCTTTGAACGAGATTATTATAAAGCTCGAGAAATATGGAATTCCCAGAGACTCAATCTTTCCTTTTGAGGAGAATATTCGAATCATAGATAAATCAAGGATTAAGATAATTACCAAGAGCGGTAAAATACGTTCACTAAGGGAGTTTTCTAGTTCCTTACTCACTGTACTACCAGATACCATTTATATTAAAAGAGTTTATGTGGATAGTGCATATGTGAAAAGAGCGAGGGAAATAGTAAGTTGAAAGTGATACTAGTAGACATAGATGGAACACTCACAAAAGATAGAGATACTTATGAGATCGAACTTGAGGCTATCGAAGCGTTAAGAGAAGTAAGAGACGTTTTAAAAGTTAAAATTGGGTTAGTAAGTGGGAACTCATATCCCGTAGTTAGATCACTTTACACATACCTCGGATTTAATGGGGGAATAGTGGCTGAAAACGGATGTGTTGTTTATTATAATAAACTTTATGAAGTGTGCGAGAAAATCGATAAATCATTAATTCAAGAATTTGAGTCCAGATTCGGTGTAAGAGGGAGCTGGCAGAACGCTTATAAATGTTGTGATTTAACTTTTACCCCTCCACATCTTACAGCCGAAATGATAAAATGGGCTTCTGATAGGGGGCTATACATTAAAACAAGCGGTTATGCTATACATATATCAAAATCTAAAAGGGGTAAAGGTAATGGCGTAAGGATTTTAATGGACTTATTAGGAGTTAAAAAGGAAGAGGTTATAGGTATAGGTGATTCATCTACTGATGTCGAATTTCTCCAGGAGGTTGGATATAAAGTAGTCGTTGGGAACGGTGACGAGGAGGTAAAGGGAATTGCAGATTATGTAACTAAGAATAAAAGCGGTAAAGGAGTAGTTGAATTTATTAAGTCACTCATTAACGGTGATGTGGATGGACGAAAACCTTGAGGAATTAATATATAAATATACTTTACAAAACGCTTACAAACATGGTGGCAAAGCTAACCTAAATGCTGTAGTGAGCAAAATATTCGCTGAAAGGCCCGATTTAAGATCTAAGGCTAAAGAAATAGTAAAGATAGCTAACTCCGTAATAGAGAAAGTTAACTCGATGAGTATTGAAGATCAGAAAAGGGAATTAGAAACCAAATACCCAGAAATGCTTGAGGAAAAGAAGAGAGAGGAGGAAAAGAAAACATTACCAGAAATTCCAGTCAAAGGTAAATTCGTAACAAGGTTTGCTCCAAATCCTGATGGGCCATTGCATTTAGGTAATGCTAGAGCTGCAATAATATCCTATGAGTACGTTAAAATGTATAATGGGAAATTCATTTTAAGGTTTGATGATACAGACCCTAAAATTAAAAGACCAATACCAGAAGCATATGACTGGATCAGAGAAGACCTTAAATGGTTAGGAATAAAATGGGATTTAGAGGTCAGAGCTTCAGCCAGACTCGAAATTTATTATAAATATGCTAAGGAACTAATAGAGAAGGGTTATGCTTATGTAGATACTTGCCCAGAGGAGGAATTTAAAGCCAGAAGAGATAGAGGAGAGGAATGTCCTAACAGAAATAAAGACCCATCATACAACCTTGAGCTTTTTGAGAAAATGCTTAACGGCGAGTTTAAAGAGGGAGAAGCTGTAGTAAGGATTAAAACAGACCTTAAGTTACCAGACCCTTCACAGAGGGATTGGGTTTTATTAAGAATAGTTGATACTAAAAAATCCCCCCACCCTCTTGAGGGCGATAAGTACTGGGTCTGGCCAACTTATAATTTTGCCAGTGCTATTGATGATCACGACCTAGAGATCACTCATATTTTTAGAGGCAAAGAACATGAAGTCAATGCTGAAAAACAAAAATGGATTTATAACTATATGGGCTGGACTTACCCATATGTTCATGAATTCGGTAGGCTAAAGCTTGAAGGGTTTATGATGAGTAAATCTAAAATAAGAACTGTCTTAGAGAAGGGATCTACTATTGATGATCCTAGATTACCCACCCTAGCAGGTTTAAGAAGAAGAGGAATTTTGCCAGATACTATTAGGGAAGTGATAATAACTGTCGGACTGAAGATAACAGACGCAACTATCAGTTTTGATAATCTTGCATCAATTAATAGGAAAAAATTAGATCAAGTTGCTAAAAGGTTAATGTTCGTCCCCTCACCCAAAGAATTTACCATTGAAATCCCAGAACCAATTACTGCTAAAATTCCTTATCATCCCTCAAATCCATCGTTTTACAGAGAAATAACAGTCAATCCTGGAGATAAGATATTAATTAGTGAGGAAGACGCTAAGGACAAGGTGATTAGGTTGATGGAATTATGTAACGTTAAAGTTGAGGGTGATAAACTAATATTCCATAGTAAGAGTGTCGAAGAGGCTAGGAAAATAGATGCTAAAATAATCCAGTGGGCTAAGAAGGATGAAGGGGTAAACGTAGAAGTTGAAATCCCCGATCCTCAAGGTGATATTAAAACTGTTAAAGGTTATGGTGAAAAATCCATTGGAGACTTAAAAGTGGGTGAAATAGTTCAGTTTATACGTTTCGGGTTTGTTAGAATTGATAAGAAAACTGATAATAAAGTGATTGCAATATTCTCGCATGAGTAACTTTTTAAGCGACCATGAGATTTCATAAATTGCGTGACGAAATAAGGAGGAGGATGAACGCATGTCTAAACCCTCTTATGTAAAGTTTGAAGTACCAGAAGATTTAGCGAATAAAGTTTTAGAAGCTGTTAAAAAAGCTAGAGAAAGTGGGAAGGTCAAGAAAGGCACTAATGAGACCACAAAAGCTGTTGAGAGAGGACAAGCCAAATTAGTAATTATAGCTGAAGATGTTCAGCCCGAAGAAATTGTTGCACACTTACCAATATTATGTGAGGAAAAGAAAATACCTTACGTTTATGTACCCTCTAAGAAGGCACTGGGAGAGGCTTGTGGTTTACAAGTTGCTGCAGCTTCAGCTGCAATACTTGATCCAGGGGAAGCTAAGGATATGGTTGATGAGATAATTAAGAGGGTAGAAGAGTTAAAAGGCAAATCTGCATCATAATTTTTTAATGAAAATTTTTGCTATAGCAAACATTTTTAATACTTCTGGCGTTTACGTTCATATAATAAATGTACTGAGAGAATTAGTAAAATTAGGTCATGAAGTTACAGTTTATGTTCCTTATCAGCTAGTCGAGAATAATACTAAAGTTGTTGAGGAGGTCGAGAATAACGGTATTAAAGTCCACTATTTGGTTAAAGAGTTCATGAGAGAACACCAAAGAAGTGAAATAAGAACTTTAAAATACTTTATTACATCGCACACCAACAATCTGGGAAAAGATTCAAGACTAATTAATGAGGTTAATGATAATTACGACATAATTTATGATATGCATGAGGACGTGATTACCCTGAGAGTCTCATACCATTTAGGTAAAAAATTGAGAGTACCAGTGGCAAAGTTAATGCATGACGAACCTTATAGGAACTCATTCGGAAGAGGTTATAGGAAAATTATGGGATTTAGAGGGTTAACATATGACACTTTAATGAGTATTTTCTATAAATTAGATAAAAGAACTTATGAAAAAGTCATGAAAGAGGGGGTTTTAAAAGGCTTAGCGGGGGTTTCGAGAGCTCCCTTCTATCTTTCAAATGTGGATAAAATAGCTGAAAAATATAACGTGATAACTGAAGTGTTCAAGGTCGGTAATGCTTTTAATAAGGAGTTAATTTTTAAATACCGAAAGACTAAAAATAAAGAGAATTATGCGGTATTCTTTGCTAGATTAGTGCCCCAGAAAGGATTGTATGAATTACCAAAGATTGCGGAAAAATTGAATTCGAAACTTATAGTTTTTGGTAAAATATATAACATTAGTGATAGTAAGTACTTGAACAGCGAAAAAATAGAGTATAAGGGCTATAGACCAATAGAAGAGGTTTACGATACTGTTGCGAATGCGAAGGTTTTAATCTATCCTTCCCACCAGGACGGTTATTCCCTAGTAGTATTAGATACTCTTGCCTTAGGAACTTCAGTAGTCGCTTATGACATACCGGCTATGAGATTTGTCTTTGGCAATCTAAAACCCGTTAGGCTAGTTAAGGAGTTTAATACCAATGAGATGGCTAAAACTGCTAATCATGTGTTAAACATGCCAGATGAAGAATATGAAAATGAACATGAGAATATAAAAGGATTTATCGATGAACATTCGGATTGGAGAAATGTGGCATTAGAGACGGAAAGGTTTTTGAATAAAGTATTAGAAGTCTCATAATTTATAGTTAGATTACAAAAGACTTATTTTCAAGAGCTTACACGTTCAACAATAGACCTTATTATGCTTCAGACTAGTATCGGTTACGATCGTAAATACAAGTTCTTTCAATTTACACAAGTTAAGGAGCATAATTCTTAACCAAGGGATGCACATTTCCCTTAATTCCTTACATCTATTCAGTAGTGCTAATGATGTCCTTTCCTAGCACGATAGTACTATATGAGGACAATTATAATTTAGGGGACTAGATATGATAAACGAAAAACCTCAGACAGTTCTTATGTCTATAGCCTGGAAACGGTGAACGGTGAGGTAAAGGAGCGTTACGTCGGTCCTTTAATTGACGTAGTCGAAACTTAAGAGAAATTGAAAAGTGGGGTCTTAGGGGGTACCCCCTAACAGCGGGCCCGCCGGGATTTGAACCCGGGACCACAGGCTCCGAAGGCCTGCGCTCTATCCTGGCTGAGCTACGGGCCCTACAAATTTATATCGTAATCCTTATAATTATAAATTTGTATATGGCTAAACAGATTACGCTTTTTGATTTCTCAGTGAAGAAAGAGACTGCAAAGAGCACTGAAAAACAGCAACAACAAGAGGTTCAAATTAAAATAGAGAAAAAGGATTCTGGCAAAAAGAGAGAAAGTTGGTTAAGTGAAGCTGAAGAAGGTAGAACGTATTTCTTACTTCAAGTAGATTATGACGGTAAAAAAGGTAAGGCTGTTTGCAAGCTTTACGATAAGGATACACAAAAAATTTATGTATTATATGACAATACTGGCCACAAGCCTTATTTTCTTACAGACCTAGAACCAGATAAAGTAAATAAAATCGTCAAGATAGTTAGAGATCCGTCGTTTGACCACTTAGAAACCGTTGTAAAGGTTGATCCTTACACGGGTAAAAAGATTAAATTAACTAAGATCGTAGTGAAAGACCCTTTAGCTGTAAGGAGGATGAGAAATGCTGTTCCCAAGGCATATGAAGCCCACATAAAATACTTTAATAACTACATATACGATATGGGTTTGATCCCTGGCTTACCATATACCGTTAAGAAGGGAAAACTTGAACAGATAAACCCAGAACTAAAAGGTGGGGAGGTTGAAGAGATAAAGAAAGCTTTTAGCGATTCTGATGAGATGACTAGAGAAGCTGTAGAGGACTGGATACCAATTTTTGAAACTGAGGTGCCAGATGTTAAAAGAGTTGCAATAGACATTGAAGTTTACACACCGGCTAAGGGGAGAGTACCAGACCCAGAAAAGGCTGAGTTCCCGATAATTAGCATTGCTTTATCTGGAAGTGATGGATTAAAGAAAGTATTAGTACTAAGTAGGGATGATGTTAAATCCCTTGAGGGAAAGCACGACGATATAAGCGTTGAGCTACTTAAGTCTGAAAAAGAGTTATTGTTACGCTTCTTTGAATTAGTTTCCCAATATCCCTTACTTCTAACATTTAATGGTGATGATTTCGATATTCCCTATATTTACTATAGGGCTTTAAAGTTGAATTTTGATCCGGACGAGATACCTTTAATGGAGGTAAATGATGAGGGGAAATTCTTACCTGGTATTCACATAGATTTATATAAATTCTTCTTCAATAGAGCTGTAAGAAACTATGCTTTTGAAGGCAAATATAGTGAGTACAACTTAGATGCTGTAGCTACTGCTCTTTTAGGAATCTCAAAAGTCAAAATAGACACTTTTATAAGCTTTTTAGACCTCGATAAGCTAGTAGAATATAACTTTAGAGATGCGGAAATTACGTTAAAGCTCACGACTTATAGTAATAACTTGGTATGGAAATTAATAATACTTCTAGCTAGGATATCAAAATTAGGGCTAGAGGAGTTAACCAGGACTGAAGTATCTACTTGGGTTAAGAACTTATATTATTGGGAACATAGGAGATTAAACTGGTTAATCCCATTAAAAGAAGATATATTATCTAGGTCAAGTGAGGTGAAAACTTCTGCTGTGATAAAAGGGAAGAGATACAAGGGTGCTGTAGTTATTAACCCTCCGGCGGGGATTTATTTCAACATTGTCGTGCTTGACTTTGCGTCACTGTATCCTTCAATTATCAGAAATTGGAATATAAGTTATGAAACTGTGGATAACGAGGAATGTCAGAAAAAGGAATGGGTGATGGACGAGACAGGTCAAAAATTGCACTTTGTTTGTATGGATAGACCGGGGATAACGGCAGTATTTACTGGATTATTAAGGGATTTCAGAGTCAAGATATACAAGAAGAAGGCTAAACAGAGCAATATATCTGAGGAGCAGAGGTCTCTGTATGATGTAGTGCAAAGAGCTATGAAGGTATTCATTAATGCTACTTACGGTGTTTTCGGTGCCGAAACTTTCCCGTTATATGCTCCAGCTGTTGCTGAAAGCGTTACAGCATTAGGTAGGTATGTTATAACTAGTACTTATAAGTTTGCCGAGAGTAACGGATTAAAGGTTCTCTACGGGGATACAGATTCGTTATTCTTGTATAATCCCCCTAAGGAAAAGTTAGAGCAAATTATAGAGTTTGTGAAGGAAAAATTTGGGTTAGATATTGAGGTCGATAAAGTTTACAAGTTCGTAGCGTTTTCCGGATTAAAGAAGAATTATTTAGGTGTTTATACAGATGGTAAGACTGATATTAAAGGTATGTTAGCTAAGAAAAGAAATACGCCAGAGTTTATAAAGAAAGAGTTTAATGACGTTAAGCAACTAATAGCATCTATGAATTCTCCGCAAGACGTTCAAAAAATTAAGAAAGAGTTGGAAAGAAAGATTAAGGAGATATATGATAAATTAAGAAATAAGGGATATAACTTAGACGAACTTGCATTTAGAGTAATGTTGTCAAAACCGCTTGATGCTTACACTAAGAATACTCCGCAACACGTTAAAGCTGCTTTACAGTTAAGGGCATATGGTGTTATGGTTTTACCAAGGGATATAATAATGTTCGTTAAGGTTAAAAGTAAGGACGGGGTTAAACCAGTACAGTTAGCTAAGTTAAGTGAGATAGACGTTGATAAATATATTGAGGCTGTTAGGAGTACGTTTGAGCAAGTACTAAAGGCATTCGGTGTAAGCTGGGACGAGATAGCTTCAACTATTTCAATAGACTCTTTCTTTAGTAAAAAGTGATAAATAAATATAAAAATGGATTGAAATTAAAAATTATTATTCTTCTTCCTCTTCTTCCTCCACTTCTTCCTTTTGTTCTGAGGTCACTTGTTTAGCATAATCAATTATCTCTTTTTCTACATTATCGTCCACATAAGGTGCTACAATATACACTTTTAAATCTTTATAATCAGATTCTATCCATTTGTTTTCAAAGCTAATAATATAAATCGGGATTTCCGCTATTGCCTCACTTTTTGATCTCGATTTTAAGTAGTTTTTTATAGCTTCATATGTTTGAGGTTTTAACGGTAAAGGAATTTTTACCTCATACATGTCTTTCATGATTGTAAAGTCTGATGATGTTTCGTTCCACTCGTTCAATGCATTACTCGCTACACTCCTTAAGACCTTGTTTAGCTCACCCTCTATTATATCCTTCTTTGTAACATTGCCTTCTTCGCTTCTTAACACTAGGACTTTCATTTGTGTTCACCGATAACGTAAAGGTATACTAGGTGGGTCATGTTTCCATCTTCGACTTTTACTACCTCTTTAGGAATCCAACCCCTCATTTCAAACTCGTGGGATACTACTCTAGTACCGGGCTTTAACTCTTTTTCTAGCTTTGGCTTTAACATTTCATTTACATTAGTTAGTAAAAACATTGTTATTACTGTAGCTTCAGATAAGTCTATCTCGAAGAAGTTGCCTTTGATTACTTGTGCTCTACTTTCAACTCCATTTTTCTTTATATTTTCAATTGCTTCTTTAATTCGTTCGTCATTTATTTCTATTCCAACTGCCTTCTTCACATTAAATTCTTTTGCTGCTGTTACTATTATTCTTCCGTCTCCACATCCTAGATCATAAACTATATCCTCTGGCCCTGCTTTAGCAATTTCTAGCATTTTCTTCACTACTCTTTCTGGTGTTGGCACATACGGTACATGAGGTACATAACTCACGTTAATCACTATTATTACTTCATTATCCAATATTTTTAATTTTGTTAAGTGCTTCCTCCTTTCCTTTTTCAGGGTTCAGCTCTCCGGTTTTTTCATCAAATGGCATATGTGACAAGATTAATTGTATTTTTCCGTCCGTCGTTTCCACGAATAATTGCGGCAAGAAAGGCATCCCAAACTCGTCCTTTTCTCCATAGTCGGTTAGAAACGAGTAGTCTTCTAACTTAACCTCCTTTTCGAGCCCTAACTCTTTACTTAAGTCTTCTGTTACCTCCATAAATGCCTTATGTGCTGGGTGGGATTCAGAGGTTACCAAGATCAGCTTTTTAGCCTTCATGTTCCCATGTAATAGTAAAGTAAGTAGTTAATAACGGTGTTGGTTAATGATAACTAAGATTAGAAAGCAGTCAAAAAGGATTTTACAGCCAATAGCAAGGCTTTTTGTATCTGCAAGAATTAATGCTAACACTATAACTTTTATAGGACTAGCCTTCTCTTTCCTATACTTGCTGATAATATATGAGTTTAAGAACGTAATACTTGGGATATTATTTATAGCATTATCAGCCTTTATGGATGCATTAGACGGCGAGGTGGCTAGGTTATCTAACTCAGCCTCTCAAAAGGGGAGTTTCATAGATAGCAGTCTTGATAGGATAGAAGATATTAACTATTTCCTTGGGCTAGCATTAATAGGTTTTCAGACGTTCATTATAGCTATAATAATAGGGGTTTCACTTTTAATCCCATATTTAAGGGCTAAGGGTGAGTCCTTAGGCTTAAAGGTAGAGGGAAGGGGGATAATAGAAAGGGGTGAAAGGATAATATTTGTTGTTATCATACTTGTTTTATCCCTTTTTTCCACGTTAATAGCCTCATACGTGCTATATGCATTATTGGTTCTTTCAATAATTACAGTAATCCAGAGGTTTTATTATATCTACGTTAACTTACCATAATAGAGTTGTAATGGATTTGTCACTCCACAATCGCTTACACAATATCCCAGTTCTCTGATTCTTTTGCACGAGTAAACAATGTATCTTGTTCTTTTATCTCCTTTCAATTTCCTTACGAGCTCCTCTTTAAAGATTTGAGTATCCACGTCATACCCAACATTTAGATAATATGTTATGAGTATCTTCTGTTCTTCCTCGCTTAACTCTTTTCTCTTCTGCAGTTCTAATATACATGGTGGTGTTTTTCTTCCCCTTAAGTCGTCAGCGAGTTTCTTTAAGCTTTCTGGTACCTCATTTAGCTTTATAGAACCTATCAGTACCTCAAGTCTGTCTTTAACTCTACTCTCTAATAATAGTAAGAGTTTGTCTTTATTAAGATATACATTTCCCTCTTTCAGAAACTGCATATTTAGTTTTAATTCTTCATATTCTTTTCTAGCCCTCCTAGTCTGTTTTAAGTATTCTATGAAATTTATTGCAAATGGTAGTCTTATTTGTTTTTCCTTAATCCCTTTCTTACTCTCCTCTCTTTTTACGACTTCAATAGGTTTTAACTCTACTTTAACCCCTAATTGTTTAGCTATTTCTACTAAGTTCTCTTCATTTTCGTTTTTCAGTTCATTAAGGAAAACTTTTGTTTCGGCATCAACATATTTCTCCGTTAATATCTTGTTATTAAGTATCGCAATGAGTATTATAGTAGTGTAGAAAACTATGACTGAATCCCTCAGTCTAGAGTATGGCTCTAAAGGCTCGGATTTAATTACTGAGATTATCCGCTTCTTAGCATTTAATACGTTTTGGTTATTTTCGCCTCCGATTAAGTCATTAAGTGTTATCCCCTTACCATATTTTGCAACTTCCTCATCTAACCCTTTAAGAAAGGGATACTTATAATAATCAATTACTGTCAACAGTAAAAGATTATTAATAATTTTTATAAGTTTATCAGTATAGGGCAAAGGTAGTATGAAAATATTCGTTGCGTCAGCATGGCCATACGTAAATTCAGTTCCACATTTAGGTAACTTAATAGGCTCTATATTGTCAGCCGATGTATTTGCTAGATATGCTAGGCTAAAGTACGGGAGAGAAAACGTAATTTTCGTAAGCGGTAGTGATGAGCACGGTACTCCTATTGAAGTTGAGGCTAGGAAGAGAAAAGTTGAACCTAAAGTTCTAACTGATCAGGCTCATAATTACGATAAAAAGTTGTTCCTAGATGTATGGGAGATAAGCTTCGATAATTATACGAGGACAGAGTCAGAGGTTCATAAGCAATTTGTTAGGGAATACCTTCTGGGTCTTCAAAAATATATTAAAGTAGAAGAGGATGAAATTCCTTATTGTGAGAATGATAAGCTCTTTTTGCCGGATAGATTCGTAAAGGGTACTTGTCCTTACTGTGGTTTTGAAGACGCCAGAGGAGATCAGTGTGATAATTGTGGTAGACTTCTTACTCCTAAGATGTTAATAAATCCTAGATGCGTTTTATGTGGAAGTACTCCCATATTTAAAAAAACTAAACATTGGTTCTTCGATTTATCGGAGTTTAACGATAAAATAAGGGACTGGATAATTTCTTCTAAAACAATGCCAGATAATGTTAAGTCAGTTGCGTTAAGTTGGGTTAAGGAGGGGCTAAAACCTAGGAGTATTACTAGGGATAACTCTTGGGGTATTCCTTCACCTTTTGAAGGTTCTGAGGGTAAGACAATTTACGTATGGTTTGAGGCATTACTTGGTTACATATCTGCCACAATAGAATATTTCAAAAACAATGGTCAAGAGGAGAAGTGGAGGGAGTTTTGGTTCGGTGATAATGTTAAAAGTTATTATTTTATAGGTAAAGACAACATTCCTTTTCACGCGGTAATTTTGCCTGCAATGTTGATGGCTTCAGATAAGGGTTATGTATTACCAACCGTAATAGGCGCTACTGAATATCTAATGTATGAAGGTCAGAAGTTTAGTAAAAGTAGAAGAGTAGGTGTTTGGATTGACGAGGCACCAGAGCTCTTCGATGTAGAGTATTGGCGTTTTATTCTGATAAGGCTAAGACCAGAAGAGAAGGATACGAACTTCACATGGAGGGAGGCTTTAAGAATTATTAACACTGAACTAAACGATGATATAGGTAATTATGCTAATAGGGTTTTAACGATGCTAAAGAGGTACTTTGACGGTGTAATTCCTTCACCTAAGGAGGAATTATATAACGATGAGGATAAGAGATTTATAGAGGAGATAATGGAGGCACCAGTGAGGATGGGTGAGTTAATGGAATTAAGTAAACTTAAAGCTGCAAGTGAGGAAATTCTTAAGTTAGCTAGAGATGGTAATGCCTACTTAAATAGTAGGGCCCCATGGAATTTAATTAAGAAGAATAAAGATGAGGCTGGAAATGTTTTATACATTACTACTAATTCTCTGAGGACATTAGCCATAATGCTATACCCAATCATGCCTACTCACGCGAATAATCTGTTTACGCAGCTGGGCTTAGGGAAAATTGAAGATGAGAAGTGGGACTCAGCTGGTGAGTTTTTGCTTAAACCGGGACATAAGATTGGCGACGTAAAGATATTATTTAATAAAATAGATCTTAAGGTAGAGGATGTTGAGAAAAAATTAGAAGAAATAAGGAAAAAATTAGAAAAAATGAGACCTGAGTTATTAAGGTAGCTCCACGTAAGCCATAACTGGCTCGAATTTTCTTCCTCTTCCCTCATAGAATTTGCTGAACATTTCATAGAAGTGAAGCCTCATATCTTGTATAAACACTATAAGTCCTTCCAATGCTATTGCTATTAAATTACCTAATATTAATATAATAATTCCTAGAGGATTAGATAGAACTGCTATAGTGCTTGTGGGAGAACCCGCAGCTAAATAAGCCATATAAGAGAACGCAAAGAGAATATAGTAGTGTGCCACTGCAAATACTAAAACTCTTATGAACGATACTGTGTTAGAAATTAATAGTATTCCAGCCTCGAAGGCCCCTTCAATGAAACCTATAGCTAGAGCTCCTCCAACTGTTAATTTTTCATGTTTTCTTAGTATTACCATTTTTCCAATCCAATTATATATTAAGGCTAATTCTATCCAAATTACTAGAATATCAGCGAGTAGCTGGGTACCATTTGGTGCCGGTGTCCCAGAGTGAAAGATGAAATATTCTATCCCTCCTAATAACGTTATTATTTGTCCGAAGAAGTCTTGCGGATACGTTAAGCCATAAGTGAACACTATTAGGGGTACAGTGTAAATCAGTAAAACCGGTAATCTATCTAAGAGAAGGTATTCGCTATCTTTTTTCTTTATCGCATTTACAACACCCATTAATGAGCTTATAAATAAGAGTATAGCACCCAAGAGTAGTGATAGTATAATTGTATTTATTAACCCTCTCTCTCCACCCGTAGGTAGGATATATCTTATAGTGTTATAGGCTGATTGAGAGACTGGCCAAATACTATATAAAGGTCCAACTGGTAAGCTAGGATTATCTAATAATTCTCTCAGTCCACCGACTGGTAAAGGCCCGAAAAACTCTCTAGCTAAGATTCCAGTAATCATAGCTATTATACTACCATAAATTAGTACTAACGATAATTGCATTATGTTTAAGCTTCCTCTTTTCTTTCCGTAGTTATAGAACCATATCGAAAATAGTAACACTACTAAGGCGTTACCGAAATCTGGGAACATGAGACCAAAAAGGAAGGGGAAAGTAATTACTAAGAATACTGTTGGTGAGATCTCCCAATACGACGGTGTACCGTAGTATTCGACTACTGACTCTAACGGCTTTATAGTGCTAGGCAAATTTACATACGTTGGAGGTTCTTCTTCATCACCGAACCTCTTAGGATATGTGTATGTTATGAATGCTTTATCCCCTAGTTTTTTATTTAAAGTTTTTAAATCTTTTTCTGGTATAAATCCCTCAAATTGTATATAATAATTACTAACTCTAGCCTTTGACAAAGTATACATTGCATCTCTACTGGTTAGCAATCCTCCGTATAATGACGATAATTCCTCACTATCATTAACTACTGATTCTGCGAGTTTCCCCCTTCTTTCCGAAAGTAACGATTGTATGTAGTTTATTCTTTCCATTAGGTTATTATAAGCCTGGAGTGGTGAAACTAAGTCTTGTGTTTCAAGTCTTCTTATTCCTAATTCCTTAAGGGTTTGGGTTAGGTTAGATCCTCGTAAACCTATAATAATTGCGGGGTAAAGCCCTCCTTTTTGACATTCACAAATAACAACGAAATTCCTTTTTTCTAACTCTTTCCTCTGTTCTTCTGTGATTATTGCTAATGCTATATCGAAAGTTTCAGTATTATAGAGTAAACTTAAATCAATTCCTACATTCTTAAATGGCTCTAATTCTCGTCTTTGTGTTTCTAAGGATTCTAATTCCGCCCTTAATTTCCCTATTTCCTCTAATAGTTCTTTATATTTATCCTCAAATTTCCTATAATTTTCTAATATTTTAGTAGAAATGTCAATCCAGTTATTAACTTCCATCTTTCCCTTAGGTTCTAAGGGAACTCCTCCTAATTCCATTATTACCTTTAACTTACTTATGGCCTCGTTAATTTCACCGTATTTTCTCCTAGCTTCTTCAACTTTTTCTTGCGATATAGGGGTCTTTGGGTCTTCTGGTTGAAAAGACTTTATTTTTAATAACTCTTTAACTACTTCGTCAGCTTTGTCCTTTGGTGCTATAATTTCTACCCTAGCCATCGTTTCGGGAAAGATCACAGTGATTCAATATGATAAATTTAATATGTCTTAAAAACTTTTAACTAAGTTTTGAAATGATAGTTCAAGATGGGTAAAGTAATTGTTGTGGGAGATAGGTATACTGTAAACCTTTTCCGGCTTATAGGTACTGAGGGATATATCTTAGATGACCCTCTTAAATTAGAAGATACATTGATAAAACTAAAGAAAAGGGAGGATATTGACCTTATATTGGTCTCTAACGACCTTTATTCTCCAGTTAGAGAGAAGGTAGAAAACCTAGTAATTGAACAGAAGAAACCATTAGTCACTATAATTCCTACGCCTTTTAGCGAATCTAAACCGCTTGATGTTAAAAGTTTAATACTCAAAGCACTAGGATTTGGGTGAGGTAAGTTGGTTTCCTTTGAGGAGCTATTAGACTCTTCATTGTCAGTTGAAAAAAAGAAAGTAGAAGAAGAATTAAAAAAAGCTCTTTTTGAAGCAAATTCAATAGTTGACGAGTATTATAAAAATATAATAAGTGAATATGCTGTTAAAATCCAAGATTTAATCCAAAAAAGTAATGAGAGAATTAACAGTGAAATAGCTAAAAATGAAATAGATAATAAAAGGATTTTAAATAGAGAAAAAGATTACTGGATAGAGCAAGTTAAAGCTAAGGCCTTCTCTAAGTTAACCGAACTAACTAATACCGATGAGTATAAGAAAGGTTTAAGGGCTATCATATCAAGGGAGGCTAAAAATGGTTGTATAATTTATTGCTCACCTTCAGAGAAGGGATTAATACAATCAATTCTAAAGGAGTTCAAAATTAAAGGTAACGTAGAGGTTGACAATACAATTAAAGCTGGGATTAAAATTTTCTATCCAGATCAAAGTCTATTGAGGGATTTTACTCTTGAAACAGTTTTAAGTCAAGTGTTTGACGATATAAGAGATGAAATAGCTAAGATTCTTTTCGGTGAGTGAAAATGGTAATGGAAGGTCGTGTGGTAAGAGTAAATGGTCCTTTAGTAATAGCAGATGGTATGAGAGAAGCACAAATGTTTGAAGTTGTTGAGGTTGGAGATTTAAGACTAGTAGGGGAGATAACGAGAATTGAAGGAGATAGGGCTTACATACAGGTTTATGAAGATACTTCCAATATTAGACCCGGGGAAAAAGTATATAGAACTGGCGCCCCCTTATCTGTCGAATTAGGTCCCGGTTTATTAGGTAAGATATATGACGGGCTTCAAAGACCTTTAGACACTATAGCCGATGTTACAAAATCTCCTTTTGTAGCTAGGGGAATAAAATTGCCTGCTTTAGATAGAAATAAGAAATGGCACTTCGTACCTAAGGTTAAAAAGGGTGATAAAGTAGGGCCTGGGGATATACTAGGAATTGTTCAAGAGACTGAGTTGATAGAACATAGAATATTAGTCCCCCCCAATGTTCATGGAATAGTTAAAGAGATTGTCTCTGAAGGTGACTATACGGTTGAAGAAGTCATTGCAACGTTAGATATGAACGGCGATAAAAAAGATCTAAAGATGTATCATAAATGGCCCGTGAGAGTACCAAGGCCTTATAAAGAGAAACTAGACCCAGTGGAACCACTACTTACTGGAACCAGAGTTATTGATACAGTCTTTCCGATAGCTAAAGGAGGTACTGCCGCGATACCCGGTCCATTTGGAAGCGGAAAGACAGTAACTTTACAAAGCCTGGCCAAATGGTCTGCTGCAAAAATAGTGATTTACGTAGGTTGCGGAGAAAGAGGAAATGAGATGACTGATGAATTAAGACAGTTCCCCAAACTTAAAGATCCGTGGACTGGGAAGCCATTACTCCAAAGAACAATTCTAGTCGCAAACACAAGTAATATGCCGGTAGCGGCTAGGGAATCCAGTATTTATGTAGGTGTTACAATGGCAGAGTATTTCAGAGACCAAGGGTATGACGTTCTGACTGTAGCTGATTCAACAAGTAGATGGGCTGAGGCATTAAGAGACTTAGGAGGAAGAATGGAAGAGATGCCAGCTGAAGAGGGGTTCCCAAGCTACTTGCCATCACGTTTAGCTGAATATTATGAAAGGGCTGGGAGGGTTATAGCATTGGGCAATCCAGAGAGGTTTGGTTCTGTAACATTAGCCTCAGCTGTATCTCCTCCAGGTGGTGACTTTACAGAACCAGTCACAAGTAATACCTTACGTTTCGTAAGGGTATTTTGGCCTTTAGACCCAGCTTTAGCTTCCGCGAGACACTATCCAGCAATAAATTGGATTCAAGGCTATTCTCAATATGTGGATCTAGTTGCAACCTGGTGGCATAAGAATGTTGACCCTAATTGGTTAGAAATGAGAAGTACAATGGTTAGAGTATTACTAAGGGAGGATGAATTGAAGCAGATAGTCAGATTAGTGGGGCCGGAATCACTTTCAGAAAAGGATAAACTTGTACTAGAAACAGCTAAATTAATTAAGGATGCGTATTTGAAGCAAAACGCGTTTGATGACATAGATGCCTTTTCAAGTCCTCAGAAACAAGTAAGGATAATGAGGTTAATATATATCTTCTATACCCAGGCAAACGATTTGTTAAGTAAGGGGCTTCCGCTTAAGAAGATTTTAGACAAGGTTGGGCCAATAGAACCGGATATTGTAAGAATTAAGTATACTATTAAAAACGATGAGTTGAATAAGATTGACGAGATTGAGAATAAGTTAAAAGCATCATTTGATGAGTTATTAAAGGAGGTGGGAGGATGAGTTTGTTAAACGTTAGGGAGTACTCAAATATTTCTATGGTAAAGGGACCGTTAGTAGCAGTGCAAGGAGTTAGTGATGCTGCATATAACGAATTAGTGGAAATTGAGATGCCAGATGGTAGTAAAAGAAGAGGTATAGTGGTTGATTCTCAATTGGGTGTCGCGTTTGTTCAAGTCTTTGAAGGCACTACTGGAATTTCACCCACTGGTACTAAAGTTAAGTTCCTAGGTAGGGGTTTAGAAGTAAAGATTTCTGAAGAAATGTTAGGTAGGATTTTCAACCCATTAGGAGAACCTTTAGATAATGGTCCTCCAGTTATAAGTGGAGAGAAGAGAGATATAAATGGTGCTCCCATCAATCCCGCAACTAGGGATTATCCGGAAGAGTTTATTCAAACTGGAATTTCAGCAATTGATGGCTTAATATCGTTGTTAAGGGGGCAAAAATTACCGATTTTCAGTGGTAGTGGATTACCAGCAAATATGATTGCTGCTCAAATAGCAAGACAAGCAACGGTTAGGGGTGAGGAAAGTAATTTCGTGGTAGTGTTTTCTGCAATAGGTATAAGATACGACGAGTACTTATTCTTTAGAAAGTTCTTTGAAGAGACTGGGGCAATAAATAGGGTTGCGATGTTCATGAGTTTAGCTAATGATCCTCCAGCTCTAAAGATCTTAACACCAAGAACAGCATTAACTCTTGCAGAGTATTTAGCGTTTGAAAAGGATATGCACGTACTAGCAATCCTTATAGACATGACTAACTACTGTGAAGCTTTAAGGGAATTAAGCGCGTCAAAAGAAGAAGTCCCTGGTAGAGGAGGTTACCCTGGATATATGTATACGGATTTAGCCACAATTTACGAGAGAGCTGGTAAGGTAAAAGGTAAGAAGGGGTCAATTACTCAGATGCCAATACTTACCATGCCTAATGATGATATTACTCATCCTATACCGGACTTAACTGGTTATATAACTGAAGGACAAATAACGCTCGACAGATCTCTATTTAATAAAGGGATCTATCCTCCTATTAATGTTCTCATGAGCCTTTCAAGGCTTATGAGAGATGGAATCGGCGAGGGGAAGACAAGAGATGATCATAAAGATTTATCTAATCAATTATTCGCTGCTTATGCTAAGGCACAAGATATTAGAGGTTTAGCTGCAATCATTGGTGAAGATAGCTTGTCAGAAGTTGATAGGAAATACCTAATTTTCGCGGAACAGTTTGAGAGAAAATTCATAAACCAAGGTTTTACTGAGAATAGGGATATTGAAAGAACGTTAGATATAGGCTGGGAAATATTGGCAACATTGCCAGAATCTGAACTAAGCTTAATCCGTAGTGAATACATAAAGAAGTATCACCCTAAATATAAGGGTCAGCAGAAATGAGCTCCGGAAAAATTTTACCAACAAAAATAAACTTAATCAACTTAAATAGGCAGATTAAATTAACTAGAAACATAAAAAGACTTTTAGAAAATAAAAGGGAAGTTCTCTTAATTTATTTAAGAGAGTATGTTACGGAATATGAGAGAGTTTATAAGGAAGTTAATAAGGTATTAAAAGACGTTTATTCAACATATTTAGACGGTGTTGTAGCTGAAGGTATAAATACTATTGAAGAATACGCTAATAATATTCCCCCAACCCTTCAAGTTAAGAGCGCAACTAAATTACTTTTTGGTGTGAGAATACCAATAGTTGAGTTAGATGAAAACTCAATTTCTCAAAAACCTTTTGGGGAGGTGGAAATGTCGCCATATATTACGAAATCTCAAAGGGAGATGGCTGAAGCCTTTAAGAAGATCTTATTATTAGTTGAGATGGAGTCTGCAGTAAGATCACTTACCGCTGAGCTTAGGAAAACTCAAAGGTTAATTAATGCTATTGATACCTCTATTCTACCTTATTATATCTCATCAGCAAAGTATATTAAACGTGTTCTTGATGATCGTAGAAGAGAAGAATTTGTTAGATTAAAAACTATTAGGAGGATTTTACAGAGAAGGAGGGCTGAGAAGGTTGGCTGAACAGTATATAAATATTCTCAAATCTAAATTAGATGAGAAGAAATCTGAGATCTTAAAAAAACTTAATGATGAATATTCTAAGTTGTTATCACAAAGAGTTGAAGAATTAGAGAATATAAAGAGAAATATTTTAAAGGAAGTGCCGAAATAAACTTTGAGGGTCTCCATATGAAGAAAGCACTGCTAGCCTCGCTTATTTTACCGCTACTTATACCAGCAATAATAGCTAGTGCTCAAGCAGCTTATGATACACCCCAAGGGTTTGAGGGTTTAAATATTGGTGCTGGATTAGCTATAGGCCTTGCAGCAGTAGGTGCTGGGATTGCTGTTGGAATGGCTGCAGCTGCTGGTATTGGCGTTTTGACCGAGAAAAGAGAGATGTTCGGTACTGTATTAGTCTTCGTAGCTATTGGTGAGGGAATCGTATTATACGGAATCCTATTTGCAGTACTAATGTTATTCGCAAAAGTTTGAATTCAAGAGAATAAGGCTTTTTTACCTATTTTCTTCTTACCCTTATAGCATGAAATTAACAAGAGAGAAATGGGAGAACAACTTCTCGGAATGGTTTGACTGGGTTATAAGGGAGGCTGAAGTATATGACTATGGTAGATACCCCGTAAAAGGAATGGGTGTATGGATGCCTTACGGGTTTAAGATAAGGAGAGCAGTAACAGATCTGATGAGGAAACTTCTTGATTCAACTGGACATGAGGAAGTATTATTTCCAATGTTAATTCCAGAGGATTTATTAAAAAAAGAAAGTGAGCATATAAGGGGTTTTGAAGGAGAAGTATACTGGGTTACTAGAGGCGGAGAAGAGGATTTGGACGTCAAATTGGCTTTAAGGCCAACTAGTGAGACTGTAATAACTTTCATGGAATCTTTTTGGATTCAAAGCTACAAACAACTTCCTAAAAAGTATTATCAGATTGTTAGTATATTCCGTTATGAGACTAAGGCTACCAGGCCAATGATAAGGCTAAGGGAAGTAACTACATTTAAAGAGGCTCATACTCTTCATGAAACTTATGAAGACGCAGAGAGACAAGTAAAGGAGGCCGTAGAAATTTATAAGAAGTTTTTTGATGAACTCGGGATTCCATATGTAATATCACAAAGACCTGAATGGGATAAGTTTGCTGGGGCTGAATACACTATAGCCTTCGATACAGTGATGCCAGATTCTAGAACTTTACAAATAGGTACTGTTCATCATTTAGGACAACACTTTACAAAAGCTTTTGACTTCAAGATACAGAAGAAAGATGGCACTTTAGACTATCCTCATCAAACTAGTTATGGTATTTCTGATAGGGTGATTGCAGTGCTAATAGCGATTAATGGGGATGATCACGGAATGGTACTACAACCCCTGGTAGCTCCAATTAAAGTAGTAATAGTTCCAATCCCAGCTAAGGATAATCCTTCTACTACTGAAAAAATTCTTAAATATTGTGAGGAAATAAGTAATGAGCTCAATTCGAATGGGATAACAACAGTAATAGATAAAGACCCAGAAAAAACACCCGGAGAGAAGTTCTATATTTGGGAATTAAGAGGGGTACCAGTTAGGATAGAGATAGGGCCAAGGGAATTAAAAGATGGCACGGTATTTATGAAGAGAAGAGACACTCTTGAAGGGGTAAGCGTTAAGAGAGAGGAGGTTATTAAATCAGTTCAAGAGTTATTGGATAAGATTAGTAAAGATTTGAAGGACAGGGCTAAGAAATTCTTAGAGAGCAAACAAAAATACACTGAGGACTTGGAGGAGGCTAAGAAATTAATTGAAAATAGGGCTGGAATAGTTGAAGTACCGTGGTGCGGGAGTAATGAATGTGGGCTTAAACTACAAGATTTAGTAGGGGGCAAGGTGTTAGGGATTCCTTTAGATAGTAAAAGAGATGTTTCAAAAAGCCAGTGTGTTGTTTGTAAAAAACCAGCAAAGACAACACTAAGGCTGGCAAAAACTTATTAAAAATAATGGAGTGTATAATGTGAGGGTGTAAATTTTTGCCTAAGAAGAGGGAGAATAGAGGTAGAAGAAAAGGCGATAAGGGTCACGTAGGTTATGTTTATTGTGACCAATGCGGAGCTAGAATACCAGAGGATAAGGCTGTTTGTGTTACTAAACCCTATAGTCCAGTTGACCCAGCGTTAGCAGCAGAGTTAGAGAAAAAGGGTGCAATAATTATGAGATATCCCGTTACTAAGTGTTATTGTATTAATTGCGCCGTATTCTTGGGTATTATAAGAATTAGAGCTGAAGAGGAAAGGAAACAAAAAACCCGTTTATATTAAATTGACAAAGTTTTTTAATAAGTTGCTATAATCTCATGTTATGAGACTCTATGAACTGAGTTTTTTTGAAGTTGAGCAATTCTTTTATAAATTAGCAGAGTTAAAAGATGTTTTAAGAGATAATGGTCTACTTCAAATCTCACCTTCATTACCAGAAACTTTGCCAGCACAAGGCACAGCAATGGTAAAACATGCCTTTCCTATATTCCAGAAAGGAGGAGTTGTAATGGATGTTACCAACGTAACTCAAGCTGAGATAGCTGAGGAGGCTGGAGCTACTGCGGTAATGGTTTTGGATAAACTACCTTATGATGTTAGAAAGAGCGGAGGAGTCGCTAGAATGGCTGACCCCAAAATCATTGAGGAAGTAATGAACTCAATTACAATTCCAGTAATGGCTAAGGTTAGGATAGGTCACTATTATGAGGCTAGAGTATTAGAAGCTTTAGGCGTAGACATGATTGACGAAAGCGAAGTCTTAACACCAGCTGATGAAGAGCATCACATTAATAAATGGGAATTTAAGGTTCCATTTGTAAACGGTGCTAGGAGTTTAGCTGAAGCACTAAGAAGAATAAATGAAGGTGCATCGATGATAAGAACTAAAGGAGAAGCCGGAACGGGTAATGTAAGTGAGGCTGTAAAGCATATGAAGTTAATTAACGGTGAAATTTCTTTACTCATGAATATGGCCGAAGAGGATAGGTTAAAGAAGGCTAGGGAATATGGCGTCCCGTACCAATTAGTAGAACTGACTGTCAAACTGAAGAGATTACCCGTTGTCAACTTTGCAGCAGGGGGTATTGCTACTCCAGCTGATGCTGCTTTAATGATGTGGTTAGGTGCTGATGGAATATTTGTAGGATCTGGAATATTCAAAAGCACAGACCCTGATCAGAGAGCTAAGGCAATAGTTCTAGCGACAGCTAACTGGGAGGATCCAGAAATAGTACTAGAAGCTCAAAAGATGGTGAGCGAGAGTAAAAGTATGATGGGAATTGATATAAAGACGTTAAAGCCAGAGGAACTATTACAAGTGAGGGGTAGTTAATGAAAATCGGAATTCTAGCGTATCAAGGTAGTTTTGAGGAGCACGCTTTACAAACAAAGAGAGCTTTAGAGAAATTAAAATGGGATGGTGAGGTAGTCGCTGTAAAGAAGCCTAAAGATTTGCAAAACTTAGATGGTATAATAATCCCTGGTGGTGAAAGTACTACAATTGGTATTGTAGCCCAAAGGCTCGGTGTTTTAGAGGAATTAAGGAATAAGATTAAGGAAGGCTTACCTGTATTAGGCACTTGTGCGGGTGCAATAATGTTAGCTAAAGATGTAAGTGATGCTAAAGTTGGTAAAAAATCGCAACCTCTAATAGGAGAGATGGACATACAAGTGATTAGAAATTACTATGGTAGACAAAGGGAGAGTTTTGAGGCAGAGCTCGATTTTTCGATTATTGGTGGAAATAAAGGAAGGGTTGTGTTCATTAGGGCTCCAGCGATAGTTAAAACCTGGAATGACGCTAAGGGTTTACTTTCATTACAAGGGGTTATAGTTATGGCTGAACAGAGGAATATGGTTGCAACTACATTTCACCCTGAATTATCAAACACTACAACTGTTCATGAATACTTACTAAAGAAGGTTAAAAGATAATTTTTAAGTTAAGAAATCAATTTTAAACTGTAAGGGTATATCTGGCGTGCCTCCAAAAGATCTGATGTTTGACAAATCAGCCTTAATTCATGGGGCTTCAAACTTCCTTTTAAATAAGAAAATCTATGGTAATATTCTAATCCATAAAGCCCTTTTAAATGAAATAGAAAAGGAAGCGAGGGAAGGCCTAGTCACCGCAGAAATAGCTTTAGATGAAGTTAAAAAGCTAAGAGAAGTAGCTGATGAACTATTAGTAAGCTTTGAGATAGTAGGGGATGAGGATAGAAAGTACTCTTCTGTTAATGAGGCTTTAAGGGATTACTGTTCGGTACATGATTGTGTTATAGTTACAGCAGACGAGATACAAAAGAAGTTAAGTGAAAGTATGAGTGTAGAAGTAATATATTTATCACCAGAACAAAAAGCGCTTGAAATAGAAAAAATGTTTGATGAGAACACTATGAGTGTACATCTGAAAGAAGGTACCACTCCTAAGGCTAAGAAAGGGAGACCCGGTAACTGGCAATTCGTAGAACTGAGTAGTGATATCTTAACTGGCCAAGATATTAAAAGGATCGTAAATGAGATCCTCTCTGCCGTGAGCTATGTTAAAGACTCGTTTATTGAAATTGAAAGGAAGGGATCTACTATAGTTCAACTAGGTAACTATAGGATTGTAATAATAAGGCCCCCGTTAAGTGATGGCTGGGAAATAACGATAAGCAGACCTGTTGTCAGAAAAAGGTTAGAGGATTACAGTTTAAATGAAAAACTTCTGAACAGATTAAAGGAGAAGGCTGAAGGCATATTAATTGCCGGTTCTCCGGGGATGGGTAAAACTACTTTTGCTCAAGCCCTAGCAGAATTTTATATGAGGATGAACAAAGTAGTTAAAACGATAGAGTCTCCTAGAGATATGCACTTACCACCCGAAATTACACAATATTCTAAAAACTATGCTGAGGTTGGTGAACTCCATGACATACTTTTCTTAAGCAGACCAGATTACACTGTTTATGACGAGATGAGGAACGATGAAGATTTCAAATTATATATTGATTTGAGATTAGCGGGTATAGGTATGATTGGGGTAGTTCATGCTACAACGCCTATTGACGCAATTCATAGGTTTATAAATAGGGTAGATATAGGTACTATTCCTAATATTCTAGATACTATAGTATTTATCCAATATGGCAACGTGGCCAAGGTATATAGTTTAGATATGACAGTAAAAGTACCTACTGGGTTAAGAGAGGCAGATTTAGCGAGGCCGGTAGTTGAGGTTAGGGATTTAATTACTGATAAGGTTGAGTACGAAATTTATGTATTTGGGGAGCAGACAATGATAGTCCCAGTGGGTAATATAGTTACGGACTCTTTACAAAAGAAGTTAGAGAATGTTGTAAATAACATTATTCCTTCAGCCTCGGTAACTTATGAAAATGGCGAGTACGTTATAACTATTCCTAAAGAAGAAATAGGTCTATACAATAAGAAATTGGTGAGCAAGCTGAAGAGATATGAAAAGAAACACAAGATTAAGATAAGGGTTAAATTCTCAGATTAGTTAAAAGAAAGTGTCAAGGGTTTTAGATATTTTACCCTCTACATATCTTACTAATTCCTCAAAGCTTAATCCTTTCTCCATAACTTCCCTATCTACTAAATAGTTCCCAGTCTCAGTTCTCTTAAGTAAGTCGAATTTTATAAACTTCAAATCTTTATCGATTTTAGCACCTATAAAAAGTTCCCCGCCACTTTTCTTAGCAAATTCCTTTATTCCATCTCCTTGCTCTCTATCAATATATATTTTATCCCCATTTTTTCTACTCTTCATCTCTATTAATAATATAAAGCCGTTTTTTAAAGCCACTATATCTGGGACGTGATCTTTTCTTTTTGAACCGCTAGCAGGAGCCCTTATTACTGCAAAACCTCTATCTCTTAGTTTAGATACAACATATCGCTCAAGAGAAGAACCACGAGTTTTATTCGTTGCCACATGAATATTTTAAAAAATTAGGATTTAGGCTTTCCTCTTAAGGATATTTCTCTTACTTCCCTTCCAACTTTCTCTTCAAGACTATTCTCTATCTCTTTTAACCCTTCTTTTATTATGGGTGAACCACGGTTATATTCTTCTATCCATTCTTCAGCGAACTTTCCACTTCTAATCCTCTCTAGAGCTTGTTTCATTCTCTGTTTGACACTTTCATCAATTACGAACTTACCCACTGTCATTCCACCATATTTTGCCGTATCAGATACAGCTTTTAACATTCCTTCGAAACCCTTCTCGTAAACTAAATCAACTATCATTTTCATTTCGTTAATGGTTTCGTAATATGCTATCTCAGGCTGGTATCCAGCCTCTACAAGCACCTGGAATGCGTATCTCATAAGCTGAGTTATTCCACCCACTAGGTCAACTTGCTCTCCAAATAAGTCTGTTTCAGTTTCTTCCTTGAATGTTGTTTCTATAACTCCAGCCCTAGTAGCGCCTATAGCTTTGGCTATTGCTAAAGCTTTTTCTAATGCTTTACCACTATAGTTCTGGTGTACTGCAACAAGTGCTGGTACACCACCACCCTTTACAAAGTACTCCCTTACTATTGGCCCTGGCCCTTTAGGAGCTATCATGTAAACATCTACATTATTTGGTGGTTCTATAAGCCTATAATGTATGTTAAATCCATGTGCAAAGACTAAATCATTTCCCTCTCTTAAATATGGCTTTACTTTTTCTAGGTATACTGTTCTTTGTACCATATCGGGTATTAAAAATATGATGATGTCCGAATTTTTCACTGCTTCTTCAGTATGTACTGGTTTAAACCCTTCTTGTTCAGCTAATTTCCACGACTTCCCTTCTCTTTCTAACCCGACAATTACCTTAAGTCCAGAATCCCTTAAATTAAGTGCCCATGCTCTACCTTGACTCCCGTATCCTAATACAGCAATTACTTTGTCTTTAATTGGATCTAGGCTTGAGTCCTTATCAGTATATATCTTTGCCAACTACGATCCCCCAACTTCTTACAGTAACTTTTGTGAATTCCGGTTTAAAAACAATTATGTCGTATTCTTTTGCCATATATGGCTCTCTCTGAACTATCGTGCCATCCCTCTTTATAATGTAAGTCTTGATCACAGCATCTTCCAATACCTCTACTTTTTCTACGTCTACTGTTTTGCTTAGATTCTGTATTGCAATATCGAAATTGTTTGTATACGGAACGCCCATATAAACTTCATACAACCCGTCATCGCTTATTTTTCTTCCTTGAATCCAATTGACATCCATCAGTAGTTTCCTAAACGCTCCTGCAATTCTCTCCAAGAACCCTGGATCTCTGTAATAACCTACCACTCTAACTACTTTTTCTTGGGTCACGTACTATCACCTGTTTTAATTTCCCACCAGGTGGTAAGGTGGGTAATGCTAATTCTTCCTTATCAATCGGGATCCTTATAACTGCCGGAATATTCTCTTTCATTGCAGTCTTTAAGCTCTTCTCTATCTCTTCATAGCTTGTTGCGTTAAAGCCTAACGCTCCAAAAGCTTCAGCTAGTTTCACGAAATCTGGTGAAGGGCCATAATCTACTCCTACGATTCTATTACCGAAGAATAGATCTTGAACTTGCCTTACTAACCCTAAAGTCCTGTTATCGAATATTACTGAAATAATTGGAATATGTTCGTCCACAGCTGTGGCTAAATTATTTCCAGTCATTAAGAATGAACCATCTCCGTCCAGATCGACTACTACTTTGTCTGGTCTAGCTAATTTAGCTCCCATTGCAGCTGGTAATCCGAAACCCATAGTTCCCATACCAGTTGAAGACAAGAATGTTCTAGGTTCTAATACCTCCCAGAATACCTCTGCCCACATTTGATGCTGTCCAACTCCAGTGGTGACTATTGCGTCCCTAGGTAGAACGTTCCTTATCGTCTTTAAGACTTTCCATGGTTTAAGTTTATTAGGCTCATCATAGTAGTAGAATTGTTCATAATACTCTTTGTACTCTTTTAATCTCTTTATCCAATTACTGTGTTCATTCTTAATTCCTAGTTCTATTATAGCCTTCTTTAACTCTCTGAGTAAGATCTTGGCATCTCCTGTTAAGTTCACGTCAACTCTTATCGCCCTTTCTCCATCAGAAGGATCTATATTGATCATAATGAACTTCTTTCTTGTCTCTATCATCTCGTCATAGGATGTAAAAGTCCTATCGCTAAACCTAGCACCTACTACCAACATCGCGTCAGATTCTAGGGCGGCCATTGAAGCTTCTGCTCTTCCGTAATATCCCATTGCACCGAAGTATAATGGGTGGTCATGGGGTATTGCACTTTTGCCGGGGAATGTTGAAATAATTGGTATATGTAACAATTCTGCCAGTTCTAATACCTCTTGCGTTGCATTAGACCATACTACACCAGTTCCTACTAAAATTATTGGTCTCTCAGCGTTTATTAGTATTTCAGCAGCTTTCTTCAGTTTCTGTCTATCAATTATAGTAGGGAACTCCTTATATCCTTTGACCATTGGTTTTTCTGGCCACTTAACCTCATCTACTTTCTCATAGAATATATCCCTTGGAATATCTACTACTACTGGTCCGGGTCTCCCCGTAGTAGCAATATAAAATGCGTTCTTTATCCATATTGGTATTTCTTCCAGTTTCTTAATCTCCACTACGTACTTGGTGATGTGTTCGAAAATTCCCATTGCATCCGCTTCTTGGAACGCCATTTTTCCTATAGAGTTTCTAGGTACTTGCCCAGTAATTGCTATTACTGGTGATGAATCCCAATAGGCGGTTATTAACCCAGTCACTAGGTTAGTGGCTCCGGGGCCAGAAGTCGCAGTACACACTCCGGGTACGCCAGATGCTCTGGCGTAACCGTCCGCTGCGTGAGCTGCGGCTTGTTCATGCCTCATTAGTACGTGCCTTAGTTCTCCGTTCTTTAAATCTTCTATGAAAGCATCATATAATTGCATGTTTGACAATCCTGGTATTCCGAAGATTACCTTTACTCCTTCTCTTTTTAGAGCATCTATTGTAATTCTAGCTCCAGTCGGCATAATCCTCACCTCTTTTTAACAAGGAGTAAAGTATTGATTCGTATTTCTTTGTTAATAACTTGATATATTCTAGTTTTAGAAATAGTTTTAGACTTGGAGGGTACAGTCACCTATCATCTTTTTCACAATGGGTTTAATATAGCTTTATATTTTTAAGCATTACTGTAGTTCTTTTCACTAAACTCGTTAGAATTATAAATAGTTTTTATTTTTTCAACTATCTGTCTATGGTCGTTTATATCACCCCACATTTCAAGACAAACAACATTACCTATATACAGCCATGTATTGCCGAAATGTATTTTCCTATCGTCTATGAACACAATTTCATCTGGCTTTAGGTTTATTCCTTTTTCGTGAAACCTGCTAATAATTTCACTGATATATAAGAACTTAAACGGATAATCATGAGAAACTACTAAGTCAAAAAAGTGGTCAAGTTTTAAGGCTTTCAGAACTAATTGCGTCTTTTCTGGAAAATTCCATGTGACTAAGGCTAGATAGAGCCCCATTTCTTTTAACTTTTGTAAGGTCTCTCTAACTGAGGGAAATAATGTAAGCTTGTTACCTTTTGAGTCTTCTATGGAGTTTTGGTTAATAATCTTTAGTGGTTCTTCAAATAAAGATATGTTATGATGATCCCACAAAGTCTTGTCCGCGTCGAAGACTACTAGTTTAATCATATAACTTATCTTATGGTGGTAGGGTGTAATAAATTATTTTCCCTTCATGATAATCACGAATAAATGCCTTTGCAGCTTCATCAATATTTGGCTCGTGCGTCTTTTTATAAATCCAACCTCTCTTTAATGCTAGCTTTTCTAAGAAATCGTAATAGTCCTTAAAGTCAAATTTATACGCATTTTTTATTGAGTTTATATTAAAGCTCTCGATCCTGTCGAAGAGTAACTTGGCGGCCCTTACTGGATCTTCTAATTTATCAACGTTTATCCCCCTTATTACTCTCTCCAGATCATTACCGTCTGGAGGGATTATACCCGGTGAATCCCATGCGTAGATTTTAGATTCTATTCTGAACAGCTGAATAGTTTTAGTATGTCCATACGCCATTGGATGTTTTGATGTTGTGGCTGACCCTCTTCCCTTCAGTGCGTTGATTATTGATGACTTTCCAGTTTTAGGATAACCTACAAAAATTACTGTCCCTTCTCCCCTCAACAGTTCTTTCAATTTGTCTCTTAGTACTTTAGTACCCAAATGAGAAGTTGCTGCTAAATAAACTGTTGGTATTTTGTCTTTTCTCTCTATATAATTTTTCCATTTTATCAAAACTTCTAAAGGGACTAAATCGCCTTTGTTTATCGCTATTAAGATTTTTTTACCTAGTTTTTTAGCGTAATTTTCTATTACTCTAGACCTAGTCAAGTCTGGTTCTCTTGAATCTAGAACCTCAACTACCAAATCCGATTTTTTAATATATGCGAGTACCTTTGAAATCATTCACTTTATTTTTTTATGATAGATTATTAATATATGCCATTAGGAAATATTGTGTCCTTCGACACCGGTACCTTTGACGGTACTGTAACTTACGACTTCCTGGTGAAGTCCATTAAACTAAGCGGTCATGAGAAGTCATTTAATTATGTCATAGACTTAGAATATAAGCCGGAAAAGCTATATGTTGTATTAAATATTAAGCGAAGGAGAGATGTTGAGCCTAAATGGAGGTTATGGTTGAACGAGTTCTCCTTGACTAAAGAATTTAGGCCTAATATTGAGATAGACACCGGAACTTTAAAATTATCTTCTATAATTTATGACATAACACCGTTAGCTAAAATAGGTAAGAACGAATTCAGTGTAAGCTATAAAGGTTTACAAGAAATTTCACTGGAAAGTATAGGGTATATAGCGTTTTATAAGGCAGAGCAGTTTATTACAAATTATAACTTAATGTCTGGAGTATTAGCTTTAAGGCCTTTGGAGCATGCTACTTTTCAATGTAATGGGGAATGTTATTTTATAGTTAATAACGATAAGGAAGGTAAGCTAATAGTAGACAATTATGAAATTAGTGGTGATGAACCAGAAGAAGTAAAGTTTAATAAGACTGGAGAGATAGAAGTTAAATCGGTTTCCCAAAATTCAAAAAGCCTAGGATATGTATATGCATTCTATAGCCTAAAATATAAGGTTCCTAAAATAGATGTTGATATAGACTATTCACTGGAAGGTGACTCATTAACAGTCAAGGCTGTAAGTAACAGTGAAATAAATCTCGATAAAGTAATTATTAACGTTTTACTTAATGGTATTTCAATTAATTACAGAGTTTTTGAGAATATAAAACCTAATAGTGTTATTGAATACCCGGTGAAGTTAAACGGGTTTAAGAAAGGAATATTAAATATCAGAGTAGTCAGTATTAAAGCGGGATATAGGAAAATATTTGATAAAACTCTACAGATTAAATAGAAATTTTTGTCAAATTCTCAAGCTACCTAACGCAAAAAGTACTAAAGTACCTAAAGCATAAATTTTCATTAGGCTTCTGGCCTTTGAAGCGCTTTCTATAGTGTTTTCCAAGAATATGATATAAGCTAAAATTGAATCAAGTGAAATTATTCCGAGCAAATATATAATACTAAACCCTAAAAAGAAGGGTATCGGAGAGGTAATGAGCAAGAGTAGTAAAATGATTTTAGAAATAGTCCATGTTCTTGTTATTCCCAGTTTTACAGCAAGGGTTTTAACTCCGTTTTCCTTATCACCAATTACATCTTCTATTCCCTTTATAAATTCTCTAGATAATGTAAAGAAGAAGATGAAAAGCGTTGGGATAATCACACGATAGAACCAATTACCATTAAAATATGTGAGACCCCCATAAAATGCAGATAACGCAGAAGTTAGAGCGACTACGAAATTCCCCACTATTCCCTCTTTCTTTAACTTTTTTGCATAAAAAACTAAAAGTATGATTGTTACTAGGGCTAGTATAAATGGGTAAACGCCCAAAATCGCTGAGAATAAGGCTCCAATAATAAATGTACTCCATGTAATTATGAACGCTTTTCTTATACTGATCTCCCCTGAGGGTAATGGTCTGTAGGGTTTGTTAATTCTATCAATTTCAATATCATAAATGTCGTTAATAACGTATCCTCCAGCAGCTACTAAAGCTACTACTAGCATACTCACTACTAATTTTATTGGATTAATGCTCCAATTAGAGGCAACAACAAATCCCATGAAGGCCGATATCGCGGATCCAACCACGTTATGTATTCTAATTAACTGAAAGTAAGCTTTAACTGACATTTTTACTATATGTATAAAATTGAAGCTTATAAGGTGATTCTTTTGTCAGAAAAGGAAATAGAGGTTGCTAAAAAATATTTTATGAATGTTGTTTCAGTTGGCGAAATAATAGCTGTTAGGGAACTAAAGGCGTTAGGTGTTTCGGAACCAGAAAAGGTTATTCAAAAATTAATTGAAATGGGCGTTATTGAAAAGGGCGAAGGTTGTTATAATTTAGTGAGAGAGAAATCTGGAAATAAGTAATGAATGCAAGTCGAATTCTCTATCTACGTTTATAGTCTTTCCGTCGAACAGCAAAAACCCAGTTTTTAATACAATATTCCATACTTTCTCTACTAGGTTAAGATAAGTGTGTTGCTTATTTATCTCTTTAGCCAATTCCTTGAATTTTTCCTCGTGTTTCTCTATACGCCCATCTATGCTCTCTCTCATTACTTCTAGGATCTCTGCTATGGAAAAAATCCCACCACCGGTAAAAATCTTGATAAGTCCTAGTACGTCACCAATCCCTAACTTTACATACGTAGGTTTCGTTCTCGGAATCGCTCCACCATGGACGTCTAATATTTTCTTATTTATTTTAGGTAAATACTTTTGTGGGTTTTCATAGCCTAAGCTTCCTACGAGTGTTCCGTAAGGTAAAGGGACTATCCAACTGAATCCGCCCTTGTTTGAAGAATCGAAATATACGTGGATTGCGTCATCATCAATAGGTTCTGTTAAATATTCAATTGCTTTAACCCATTTAGCTTTTCCTTTCCACCCTGATGCATTAATTACTAAACCTTCGTATTTCCCTTCATTCGTAATAACTGAAGAGCCTTTAATGATAGCATTAGTTTTAAGTTTGATGCTAACATTTTCACCTATCCATTTCTCTAATTTTTCCCTATTTAACCTAACAATATATGTGTTTATTTCTATTATTTTTTCATTATAATGAAGGAAAATTTTTTTAAAATCTCTATCTATAAATTCCTTTGAAATTCTTAGTTTTTGGAAAGTAGTAAAGCTTATGATTCCAGTACATTTTTTGCCTAAAAAAGGTCTTCTATCAAAAACAATTGGCTTAAAATCAAGGAGTTTATAGGCTGTTAATAACCCTGCTATACCTCCTCCTACAATTAAAAGTCTGATGATCTATCAGCCTCGTTCAGAGTATATCTTTTAGCCTTCAATTTTTCAACTATATATATAAAGGCTTTCATCGGGTCTGTATGTGCACCGCAAGAGTAAACGTCTACGGTCGCGAAATTGTATTCTGGCCATGTATGTATTGTAATATGGCTTTCCAACACTATTGCGACAACGCTAACTCCCTCCCCTATTTTCCATGATTTTATGTCAAGTAATGTCATGTTTCCTACTTTTGCAGCGTTTTTAACTATCTCTTCTAAAGCTTCTCTGTCTTTTAATAAGTCAACATCACAGTCGTAAAGTGAGCCATAAACTTGCCTTCCCACTACTTTTGGAGTGCTAACAACCCCCATCATTCCCTAACCCCCCAATATATAGGGGGTCTAATAATCCTTTTTAAATTTTTTACTCAATTTTTTACTTGATAGTAGGTCAAGTTTTAAATGGCTAAAAAGGAAATACTTTATTGATTTAAAATGGCAATAAGACGTTTAGTCCTTGACGTTCTAAAACCTATAAAGGGTATATCGATCGTTGAATTGGCAGAAAAGGTTTCTGAGTTAGAGGGAGTTGACGGTGTTAATATCAGTGTTACCGATATGGACGTTGAAACAATGGGCTTAATGATAGTAATTGAGGGTAGTAATATTAAATTTGATGATGTGAAAAAGGTCTTAGAAGAGGAGGGCTGTGCTATTCATAGTATTGATGAGGTGGTTAGTGGGAATAAGATGGTAGAGGGGAAAAAGTAAAGATGATTTGTGATATATGCAGGAGTAGGGAGGCAGAAGTTTTTCAACCCCACTCTGGTAGAAAACTTTGTAGGAAATGTTTTATAGAGGATATTAGGGAAAGAGTAAAGAGAGAAGCGGAAAAAATTGGCTTAGACAAGGGTGGTAAGATATTACTTGCGGTGTCTGGGGGTAAAGATAGTTATGTATTAGCTGATACTCTAGCCTCTTTCATAGATCATGATAGGCTAATAGCCTATAACATTGTTGAGGGAATACATGGCTATAACAGAAAGGAGCACGTTGAACAACTGAAGAAATTTTTAGATGGATTAGGGATTGAGCTAATAGAAGATAGTTTCGAAAAAAGTATTGGGTATAGTTTAGATGAGATGGTAAAGAGTGCAATAGAGAAGGGGTTGAACGTTTCAGCCTGTACTTTTTGTGGCGGTTTTAGAAGGAAGTTAATAAATAATGCTGGAAGAATAGTTAACGCTGACTATGTAGCTACCGGTCATAATTTAGATGATGAAGTCCAAGCTATAATTATAAACCTTATTCGGGGAGACATAATAAGGCTTGTAAGGCTTGGTGATAAGCCTATTAAACTAAGCTCAAAATTCGTGCTGAGGGTTAAGCCTTTACGAAAAATTTATGAATGGGAGACTACAATGTATGCTTATTATAAAGGCTATAACTTCCAAGAGACTGAGTGTCCTTATATCTCAATGAGGCCTACTTTGAGAGCTAAAGTTAGGGATTTACTTTATTCTTTAGAATCTATCAAACCGGGTACTTTATTGAATATTATTGAGGAGTTTGATAAGATAGCGGAGAGAGTTAGAAAAGAGACTAATTTAAAGGAGGAACTACCGACTTGCAAAATCTGTGGCGAGCCCACTAGTTACGGTAGGGAAATCTGCAAGAATTGTGAGTTATTAATTAGGGCTGGACTTTTGAATGTTGACTCTGCAGTACTACAAAATCTAAAGTAATTACCAGAATTTTCCTATATCATAAATCTCCTCATTAATGCCTTTTCGCTTGTTTGCAGCTAATGCCATTGCGAATAGAAGTGATGATAACCTATTTAGATAAACGATAATTGTCTTATTCATTTCTGGTAGTTCTTTTGAGTATTTGACCGCATTTCTTTCGATTCTTCTGCATACGGCTCTTGTAATATGAATTAAGCTTGCCTCCTCAGATCCTCCCGGTATTACGAAAAGCTTTACTGGTCCGGTTTCTTTCCTGTATTCTACAGTTCTTTCTTCTATCCATTTAACGTATTCCATTTCAATCTTCTTTTTTTGACTATTTGTAGTTAAGTCCTCACCTATTTCAAAAAGAGTTACTTGGACTTTTCTTAAGTCTTTTTTCATGTCATCCCATGGTAGTTTTGAGATTAGGTAACCTATGTACGAGTTTAATTCATCTAAATCTCCCAAAAAGTTAACAAGGGGAGAATCCTTTCCTACCCTTTTTTGTACAACGTCTGTCTCTCCGCTATCCCCCTTTCGAGTGAACACAGTAATATTTTAAATACCTTAAATATATACGTCTTTTGGTGATCTCTATATCCACGCCCAAGAGATTTGCTGATTTCTTAGTCGAGATATCAGAAAAATGGCAAAAGGGATGGGAGAAAGGTAAAATATTTGAGGCTAACCCAGATAAGAGTAGGAAAAAATTCTTCACAACAGTTGCTTTCCCCTATCCTAATTCTCCGTTTCATCTAGGTCATGGAAGAACTTATGTAACTTGTGACATTTACGCCCGTTATATGAGGATGAGAGGGTATAATGTACTTTTCCCCATGGGTTTTCACTACACTGGAACCCCAATTATAGCGATGGCTGACGATGTAGCGAAAGGTGATAAGGAGTTAATTGAAATTTTCACAGACATATATGAAATACCTAAGGATGTAATATCGAAATTAGCAGATCCACTTTTCATGGCGAACTATTTCAAAGAAGAGATCAAAAAGGCGATGAAGGAGATAGGGTTGAGCATTGATTGGAGGAGGGAGTTCACAACTATAGACCCAGAGTTCTCCTCTTTTATAGTATGGCAATTTACAAAGTTACAAGAGAAAGGTTTCATAGTAAGGGATACTCACCCGGTAGGTTGGTGTCCCGTCCATCACATCCCAGTAGGCATGCATGATACTAAGGGTGATATGGAGCCAGAAATTGGTGAGTTCGTTTTAATTTACTTTCAGTCAGAGTTAGGTATTTTACCTGCGGCAACATTAAGACCAGAAACAATATTCGGTGCTGTAGCGGTATGGGTTAATCCGTCTGAGAATTACGCTATAGTGGAGTTCGATAATAGAAAGTTTATAATGAGTGAAAAAGCGGCATTCAAGTTATCTTTCCAGATTGATAATTTAAAAACTATTTCAACTTTGAAGGGTAGTGAATTACTGAAATACAAGGCAGTTAACCCAATTACTGGTAAGGAAATACCTATTTTGGGAGCAGACTTTGTAGACCCAATGACGGGTACTGGAGTTGTGATGAGCGTACCAGCTCATGCTCCATTTGACTATTACTACATAAAGAAAGTTAAGCCGGATTTACCTCTAGTCTCTGTCATAACGGTTGAGGGAGTAAGTGATACTTTAGCAAAAGACGTTATAGAAAAATCTAATCCTAAGAACAAAGCAGACTTAGAGAGATTAACCGAGCAGGTGTATAGGACTGAATATAATAAGGGTAAACTGAAGGATATAACTGGGCTAGTTAAGCCGGAATACGTTGAGGAGTTGAAAGGGTTAGTAGGTTTAAGCGTACCGGAGGCTAGGCAGAAGATTACCGAATTCCTTTTGGGTAAAGGCTTGGGCAGAAAGATCTATGAAATAATGAATAGGCCAGTATACTGTAGGTGTGGGAATGAAGTTGTAGTAAAGATTTTGAAAGACCAATGGTTCTTAGACTATGGTAATCCGCAATGGAAGGAGTTAGCTAAAAAACTGATTTCTCAAATGAGGTTTATTCCACCGGAAGCTAGGAAGGACTTTGAGTTTGTAGCTGATTGGTTACAAAAGAGGGCTTGTGCAAGAACTAGAGGTTTAGGAACCCCATTACCATGGGATAAGAAGTGGATTATTGAGAGTTTAAGTGACTCTACAATTTATATGGCCTTTTACACAGTAGCTCACAAAATAAGGCAGTACGGGATTAGGCCATCACAATTAACTTATGAGGTTTGGGATTACTTGATGTTAGGCAATGGTAACGTTGAAGATGTCTCTAAAAAGTCTGGAATTCCAAAAGAGGTGTTAGAAGATATGAGAAATGAGTTCTTGTACTGGTATCCGTTAGACATTAGACACAGTGGGAAGGACTTAATACCAAATCATCTCTCTTTCTTTATCTTTAACCATGCAGCTATATTCCCAGAGGAATTATGGCCTAAGGCTATAGCAGTTAACGGATTCGTACTATATGAAGGGAAGAAGATGAGTAAGTCGTTAAGAAACATAATACCGCTAAGGAAGGCTATTAGGACTTATGGTGCAGATGTTGTAAGGATAGCATTAACCTCTACTGCTGATATGGGTTCTGACGTCAATTTCAGTGAAAGTTACGCTAAGTCTGTTGCAGAGACTTTAAGGAATTATTATGAACTCTCTAAGAAATTAGACGAGTTTAAAGGAACAGAGGAGGGCTTCCCAGAGAAATGGTTGAGGTCAAAATTCTATCAAATGATTACAAATTCCACAAAATATATGGATAATTTAGATTTGAGAAGTATGGTTAATGATCTGTTGTATAATTTAAATAGTTACATAAATGAGTACATGGAAATGGTAAAGGCTGAGAATAGAGAGCCTAACGGCAAGTTATTAAAGGAGATTTTTGAAAACTGGGTGAAGATGTTATCACCTTTTGCACCTCATCTAGCTGAGGAGATCTGGCACTCCTTAGGGCATAGCACCTTCGTAAGTTTAGATTCCTGGCCTACTGTTGAAGAGTCAGCCATTGACATTTTCTCGGATTTGGTTCACGAATATCACAATAAAGTCCTAGAGGATGTTCAGGCTATTTTAGCAGTATATAAGGGCACTCCTAAAAGAATTAGAATTTTCGTGGCCGACAAAGGGAAGATGAAAGTTCTAAAGGAGGCAGTAGAAATTGTTTCACGTGGGGGAGCCTTAAAGGAGTTAATGAGCAAAATAAAACCTAAAGACCAAAGTGAGGCTAGGCTGTATCAGAAGATATTTGAAGAGGCCAGAGGGTTAGATGATAAAATGAGAAAGCTTGTATTGGGTTACGACGTTGATGAGGAAGAGTTGCTAAAACAAGGTGTTAAATATATCTCATATAAGTTGGGAGTTAATGAAATCGTCGTTGATAATGTGAGTAACATGGACAGAAGTAAGTACAATAAAGAAGCATTACCTCTTAAGCCTGCTATATTTATTGAGTGAAACAATTCCATTTTCTATTTCTATTAACCCAACTTCCTTTAAGAAAAACAGTTCTTTTCTAATGTGATCCTTACTGCTACTAGTCTTACCAGAAATTATATTTACTAGGTCTTTAAGAGGTATTTCGCCGTATTCTCTAAGTAAAGATAGAATTTCATTGTCCTCTGAGGATAAGTTTTCCTCCTTTATTTCTCCGTTAAAAATTCTGAACATAAAAAGGTTTCCGTCTATTGATGTTCTATATAAATTCTGTTGAATTTTTTCTATCTTTATTATATCAACACCTAATTTTAGCGGTCTATAAGAAGTCACCAGTCTGAACTTTATCGGAACTTCGCTTTCCTTTTCAGCCTCAAAGACTATCAGCTCAGCACCACTCTCGCATTCTTGCTTAAACTTTATCTCGAAGGGGTAGAATTCCCACTTGATTTTATCAAAACCTTGTATGCATACTTTACTGCCTTGTTCATATAACCTCTCTGCGGATTTAATGGTTATCAGAAGGTTAATGCTATAATAGTAACTTTGTACCAGCCTAGGCTTTTTTAGAATCTCGTCTATTATCATAAAATTTAGCACTAAATCTAAATTTTTAAACTTTAAAGAAGGGAACAGTAAAGCTTATTTTTGTGCTAACATCAGTTATGTAGGGTTTCTTATTGCACCAACCGTGGATCTAAAAAGGCTAATATACCCTTGGCTTTTAGAGGCAGAGGAGTATAATTTCGATGATATAAAAGATGGGATAAGATTACACTTAAACGAATCTCCATTTCCTCCACCAGACCACATAATCCAGGCTGTTGAGAAATACCTTAAAATGGGTAATAGATATCAACACCCAGAACTTATGGAAAGGTTTAGAAATTTAGCAGCTGAATATAGTGGTGTAGAGCCAGAGAACATCCTCCCAACTCCAGGGGGAGACGGTGCTTTACGTTCAGTGTTTTATAACCTTTCTCAAGCTGGTGATAAGATAGTAACAAATAACCCATCTTATAGTATGTATAAAGTTTATGCTTCAGTTAGGGGCCTAAAACACGTTAAGATTAACCTAATAGAGGGCGAGGAATGGTGGAGTGAAGATGGAGAAAGGCTGATAAATGAAAGTAAGGATGCTAGATTAGTGGTAATAGATAACCCAAACAATCCTACTGGTTCTCCAGTACTCGATTGTGAATTAATTAAAACTTTACTTGAAACGACTAAAGGTTTCGTGGTTGTTGACGAAGCTTATTATGAGTTTTACGGTAAATCTTTTGCAAAGCTGATTTACGAATACCCTAACCTTTTAATAGTAAGGACTTTGAGTAAGGCTTTTTCATTAGCATCCTATAGGGTAGGGTACCTAATTGGAGATAAGGAGGTTATAAAGAATTTAATGAAGGCGTCAACGCCCTTCGATATAGCTCTTCCCTCATTAATTGCTGGAATTACGGCTTTGGAAGACCCAACTTATGTGAAGACAGTTGTGGCTGAGATTATTAAAAACAGAGGAGTCCTAAGAAGCGGACTTAAATCCTTGGGTTTAAAAGTATATAATTCATATACCAACTTCCTATTTGTGAAGGACGAGAGGGATTTATTAACCCCCTTGATGAGTAAAGGTATAGCTATAAGGAAACCAGTCAGTGGCTTTTATAGGATTTCAGTAGGTACGAAGGAGCAAGTAGAAGCTTTATTAAAAGCTCTGGGTGAGATACTTGAAGATCGCAATACCAAATAAGGGTAGACTTCAACAACCAGTTTTACAATTCTTATTAAGTGTGGGTATTAGGCCTTTAGCTAGCGATGAGAGAGCATTAATCGTGCCCACAAGTTGGGAGGGGTTACAACTAGTTATGATAAGGACTGAGGATATACCGAACTTGGTTGAGGCCGGTGCTGCAGAACTCGGTATAACTGGTTATGATTATGTAGTCGAATCTGGCGTTGAGGTTGAGGAGCTAATTAGGTTAGATTTTGGTAGGGCAAAAATCGTTTTGGCTGTACCTAGCTGGTGGAATGTTGAAAACCCAGAAGATATAAAGCATGAGATAAGGATAGCTACGAAATATTATAATATTGCGAAAAAATATGTTGAAGAAAAGGGAATAAAGGCCAAGATCGTGAAAATTAGTGGTGCTGCGGAAGTAATGCCATCGTTAGGTGCTGCAGACGCAATCATAGACGTTATGAGTACTGGTACCACGCTCAAATTACATGGATTAAAGGCAATAGATACGGTGTTGGAGACTAGTGCTGTAGTTATAGGTAATAAAGATTGGGTTAAGTTTGAGGAGGCTGACAAGATTAACCTAGTGCTTACAATGATGAAGGGTGCTTTAAGTGCTAGAAATAAGAAAATGGTGTTTATGAATGTACCAGATTCTAAGTTGGACAAGATTCTTGAAGTATTACCGGCTATGTTATCTCCAACATTATCAAAATTAGCGAGAGGCGATGCATGGGAAGTAATAACTGTTGTTGACGAAAATAAATTACCGGACGTTATTGCTAAAGTTATGGCGAACGGTGCTAGAGATATAGTTGTAGTTGACATAGAAAAGGTGATAAAGGGATGAAAGTAATGCCCAGCATTGATATCAGTGAGGGGAAGGCCGTAAAAAGGGTTAGGGGGTTAAGAGGTAGCGGGTTAGTTTTAGGTGACCCTTTAAAAATAGCAAAGGAAATCCTTGATGAAGGTTACGATGCGGTTCACATTGTTGACTTAGACTCAGCAGAAGGAACAGGGAATAATGAACAAGTTATTAAGGAGATTTGTAAGTTGGGGTTTAAATGGGTTCAGGTTGGGGGAGGCATAAGAAGTGTTGATAAAGCTGAGTCTTTAGCTTCTATATGTAATGCAATAGTGCTGTCTACTTTACCAGTTACTAATCCTAAACTCTTCGATTTAATTTTAGAGAGAGTTGGGAAGGATAAAGTATTAATTTCAATTGATTATGACCAACAAGGCTATGTGTTAATAAGAGGTTGGAAGGAGAAAAGTAATATAAAGGTTTTAGATTTAGTTACACTCGATGTTAGAGGTTTTATTTTTACTTACGTCCCTAATGAAGGTACTAAAGGTGGAATTGACGAGAACGTTAAAAACTACACTCCATTAGTTAAAGGCTTAAAGGAATATGCAGGCGGAATTTCGAGCTTAGGGGATTTATTAAAACTTAAGTCTTATGGTTTTCATTACGGGATTGTAGGTATGAGTTTTTATAATGGCTCTTTGAGGGGTGTTAAAATTGTATAGAGTCTCGAGAAAAATAAGGGAGACTAAAGAGACTAAAGTTGAGGTCGAGTTAAACATAGACCAAAAGGGTGAAGTTGAGGTCAAAACACCGGTAAATTTCTTCAACCACATGCTTTCTACACTTTTATTTTATATGAATTCAACGTCTAGGGTTGTCGCAGAAGACAAACAGAATTACGATGATCACCATGTCATTGAAGACGTTGGAATAACTTTAGGAGAAGCTTTTAAAGAAGCTTTAGGTGATAAAAAAGGGATTAGAAGATTCGCTCACGCTATTGTACCAATGGATGAGGCTTTAATCCTTGTGGCTGTAGATATTTCTGGTAGAGGCGTGAGCAATATCGAATTACAAATAAATAGGGAGATGGTAGGGGATATGGCTACTGAAAACGTTTACCACTTCTTCCAGTCGTTTTCTTATCACTCAGGGGTTAATCTCCACGTTATTCAGTTGAAGGGGTCTAATACTCATCATATTATTGAGGCCTCGTTTAAAGCATTAGGAATTTCACTTTATGAAGCCAGCAGAATAGTTTATAATGAAATAACAAGCTTGAAGGGAGTATTATGACTGCTAAAAGGATAATAGCTTGTTTAGATGTAAAAAACGGTAGGGTTGTAAAAGGCGTTAATTTCCTAAACTTAAAGGATAAAGGAGACCCAGTAGAGTTGGCTTCAAGATATGAGGATGAGGGTGCTGACGAAATAGTATTCCTTGATGTAACAGCCACAATAGAGGGTAGGAGAGCTATGCTAGAAGTTATAAAAAATACAGCAAGCGTGCTGTCAATTCCATTAACAGTTGGAGGCGGTATTAGGACTATTGATGACGTTTCAACAATTTTAGCTAACGGTGCAGATAAGGTTAGCATAAATACTGCTGCTGTAGAGAATAAGAAGTTAATTACTGAAGCGGCATTACAGTTTGGTTCCCAGGCAGTTGTTATTGCGATAGATGCTAAATTAGTTAACGGTGAATACATTGTATTTACACACTCTGGAACTCACAATACCGGGCTTAACGCTGTCAAATGGGCCAAAGAGGTTGAGACTTTGGGTGCTGGTGAGATTTTGCTAACAAGTATAGACAAGGACGGGACTAGGGATGGGTATGATATAACTTTAACATCGCTTATATCTTCAACCGTTAATATCCCAGTTATTGCTAGCGGGGGTGCGGGTAAAATGGAACACTTTTATGAAGTTTTAAAAGTAAGTGACGCTGCATTAGCTGCCGGAGTATTTCATGATGGGGTTATAAAAATCCCAGAACTTAAAAGATATTTAAAATCTAGAGGGGTTGAAGTAAGGCTATGATAATAAAAGAGTTACCGAAAGAAAGGCCTAATGATTTTACTAAAGTTCTGGCTGATGTTGAAGCGATTATAAGACTTGTTAAGGAGAAGGGCGATAAAGCGATAGTGGAGTTAGAAGAGAAATTTGATAAGGTAAAACTGAACTCAATAATTGAGGATAAGCTTGATGAATTAGCTGAGAAAATACCAGACGATATAAAAAATGCAATAGACATAATCTATGAACAATTAAGGATTTTTCATGAGAGTATAAAACCTTACTCTTCAGGTGGAGAGTCTAATGGTGTCGAGTATGGGTTAATGTGGAAACCTGTTGAAAAGGCCGGAATTTATGTCCCCGGTGGGCTGAAGTCTTATCCTTCTACGTTATTAATGGCAGGCATTCCGGCTAAAGTCGCTGGGGTTAAGGAGATTTATGTAGCTACACCACCGTCAAAGATTGACCCGGTCATCGCATATATTTCTAAAAAGTTAGAGGTAAAGAAGGTTTATAGGATGGGTGGTGCTCAAGCTATTGCAGCATTAGCTTATGGAACTGAGAGCGTTGTAAAAGTTGATAAAATTATTGGCCCAGGGAACATCTATGTTCAAGCAGCTAAATTTTTAGTAAGTAAAGACGTTGGGATTGACGGCATTGAGGGGCCTACTGAACTGGTAATAATAGCCGATGATACCGCGGACGCTAAGAAGGTTATTTTAGATATGAGGGCTCAGGCCGAACATGGTAAAGAAACGTTCATTGTCTTAATTTCCACTTCAGAGAAGCTAATAAGTAAAGTTGAGGAAGAACTAGCTTCTTCGCAAGAGATCTTTTACGTAATTAGGGTTGATGAGTTGGGGAAAGCAATAGAGCTTGCCAACTCTATTGCTCCAGAGCACTTATCTTTGTATATAAGGGATGCTAAAAAGTACCTAGATAAAGTGGTTAATGCAGGGGCAGTAACTTTGGGTTCCACACCTCCTGCATTAATTGATTATGCGGCAGGTCCTAATCACATCTTGCCTACTAATCGTTGGGCTAAAGTTAGAGGTGGGCTTACTGTTTATGATTTCCTAAAGCCGGTTATGTACGCGTATACGGAAAACCCGGATAAAGAACTAGTTAATGCAGCCTTAAAATTGGCTAATTACGAGGGTTTTGTAATTCACGGTAAAAGCATAGGTGAAAGATATGGAAGGTAATGAGGTGCTTAATCAGCTTTATGAGATAATTATAGATAGGGTTAGAACTAAAAAGGAAGGGAGTTATACAGTTAAGCTTCTCGAGAGAGGTAAACCATATGTTGCTCAAAAAGTTGGTGAGGAAGCTTCAGAGGTTATTGTGGCCGCTTTAGCGGAGACTAAAGAAAGATTTATCAGTGAAGTGGCTGACTTATTGTATCATTTATTAGTTCTAATGGTATTAGAAGGTGTAAGACTAGAAGACGTTTATGAGGAGTTAAGGAGGAGGATGAAGAAATGAAAGTTACTATAATTAATTACGGTGTTGGTAATTTATATAGTATCTCGTCTGGGTTAAAAAGAGCTGGTTTTGAAGTGGAGATAAATAAAGAGCCTAAGGGAAACGAGGACTTAATCGTTTTCCCCGGAGTAGGTTCCTTTTCTGCTGTTTCTAACTACATTTTAGGAATGAAAGGCAAATTAGAAGATTTAAAAGAGAGCGGGACTTTCTTTTTAGGGGTTTGTTTAGGTCTTCAGATAATGTTTGAAAAAGGTACTGAAGGTGGAATAAATTACGGTTTGGGCTGGTTTAAAGGTGAGGTAGATAAAATAAAAGGTAATGTAAAATTACCTCATATAGGATGGGATCTACTCAAGGTCGTTGATCTGAGTTGCCCTTTGACTGAAGGGCTTGATAATCAGTACGTTTATTACGTTCACAGTTATGTAGCATATCCAACGGAGACAAAACCGGTTGTTGGTGTTTCGACTTATGGAGTTACTTATCCCGCTATTGTATGTGATAAGAATGTAGTAGGTACACAGTTCCATCCAGAAAAGAGTAGTAAGGTCGGTAGGATTTTCTTATCAAATCTCTATAGGTGGGTAAAGAGATGATGAAAGTTTCTATTGAAGAGGCTGAAAAGTTCGTAGAAAGGCTTTGGTTTAGGCATACAGATTCCACTGTAATTGCTGTTTTACAAGATGCTAAGACTAAAGAGGTTTTAATGGTAGGGCATATGAACAGGGAGGCAGTAATTAGGACTTTAACTACTGGTTATGTTCACTTTTGGTCTTTAAGTAGGAAAAAATTGTGGCTTAAGGGTGAGACTAGCGGTAATTATCAAATAGTTGAAGGAATAAACGTTGATTGTGATGGAGATGCGCTAATAATCTTTGTTAAATCACTGGGCCCGGTCTGTCATACTGGTAATAAATCTTGTTTTTACAGAAATTATACCGATTTTATGAAGGATGTTAATGGGAAAAAGGAGTTATGAGTAAAGTGTTAATACTTTGTTTTACTAATTTAAACTAGGTTAAAATGGTCGAGATCAACGTGGAGGAGTGGAAGAAGAAAATAATGGAAGCCTTAACGCAAGTTTATGATCCCGAGATACCCGTAGATATAGTGAATTTGGGATTGATTTATGATTTAAAAATAAGTGATCAAGGGGATGTTTATATTAGGTTAGGGTTAACAGCACCCGGTTGTCCAGTTGTTGATGACTTGATTTATACCGTAGAGCAAGTCATTAAAGAAACCGTACCGGCGAAAAGCGTTGATGTTGATATCGACCTTGAAACTCCATGGACTCCTCTAAAGATGACACCAGAGGGAAGAGAGAAGTTCAAGAAGCTATATGGTTACGATATAGTGGAAATGTGGGTTCAGACTTACGGTTTGCCTGAAGAAGGAAGTCAACAGAAGGCATAAAACCCTTTTTTAACATTTGATAATTGTGTCTTGGAGTATATTAGAACTGTTGCGAACAAACCCTGAAAAATTAAAAGAGAGCCTTAAAAGACGTTATGTTAATACGTCTATAGTAGATAGGGCTGTAGAGTTAGATAAAAAATGGAGACAGATTTTACAAGAGGTTGAAAAATTAAGGCATGAGCACAATGTGATAAGCTCTAAGATTCCTAAAGCTAGTCAAGTTGAGAGACAAGAATTAATTCAAAAAGCTAAGGAGTTACTTAACACTCTTCAAGAAAAGGAAAGGGAATTACAAGAAATAGAGAATCAGAGAGATGAAGTCCTATTTGAATTGCCCAACCTAGTTGATGAATCTGTACCTTTAGGCCCAGATGAGAATTACAGTCAACCAATAAGGTTCTGGGGTAAGTTTAAAGTTTATGAAAAGGATTTAGAAGAATTCCTTACTCAGACTAAGGGTCACAAAGTAGATTATGGAATCATAAAGTGGAAGCCAGTTGGTCATGCTGACATGTTAGAGAGCGTTTTAAAATTAGGTGATACTAAGAAGGCTGCCGAAGTTGCGGGTTCGAGATTTTATTATTTGTTTGATGATATAGTATGGTTAGATATTGCATTACTTAATTACGCCATTGACCTCATGACATCTAAAGGTTATACGCTCGTTTTACCACCTTATATGCTAAGGGGGGAGGTTATCAAAAGTGTAATTGACCTGGACACGTTTAAAGATGCAATATATAAGATAGAAAACGAGGACTTATATTTAATAGCTACAGCTGAGCACCCGATTGCTGCATTATACTATAAAGAAGACATTCCGAAAGAAAATCTCCCTCTAAAGTATGTCGGGGTTAGCCCAGCGTTTAGAAAAGAGGCGGGAGCAGCAAATAAGGATCTTAAGGGGATATTTAGGGTTCATCAGTTCCATAAAGTTGAACAGTTCATCTTTTCCGCTCCAGAGGATAGTTGGAAACTTCATGAGGAATTGATAAGGAATGCTGAGGAAATCTTCCAAGGACTTGGATTACCTTACAGAGTTATTAATATTGCTTCCGGCGATTTAGGTGCTTGTGCTGCTAAGAAATACGATTTGGAAGTTTGGATGCCTGCCCAGGCAAAGTTTAGAGAAATGGTCAGTTGTAGTAATTGCCTTGATTGGCAGGCCTATAGGATGAAGATTAGGTGGGTTGATAAGAATAATAAGAAGGGATACGTTCATACACTTAATAGTACAGCAGTTGCAAGTACCAGAACTATTACAGCGATTCTAGAGAATTATCAGAGAGAAGACGGTGTTGTGGAAATTCCTAAAGTCTTAAGAAAGTATTTAGAAGTATTTAGTAAAGCACCAAAAGATTGCATTTATCCAGCCGGTAAAAAACAATCCTAATTATTTCTTTAAATATTCCTCTAGGTGTGATTCTATCTTTTTCATATATCTTTTTGCAATCCTTAAGAACAATTTCAATGTTAATTTTACGGGGTAGTATAATGGCCCCTTCATGTAAAAGTTATTAATAATGTCCTCAGCCCAATACACGTCGTGCCAGAACACTTTCCTGTATAGCTCTACATGGGCCTCATTTAGTTTTATCCTAGTGAACCAGTCCTTGTTTTTGAAATAGCCCATGGGTACAAAGAACATAGGTACTAAAATGCTCCTATAAGGTCTTAAATTATCTACGAGTTCTATGGTCTTATACACATCATCTTCTGTTTCCTCTGGTAAACCTACTATCATTGTCCCGGCTGGAATAATGCGATGCTCGTGCATTATCTTAAAAGCTTCTTCTACAGTTTCTTGATACTCCTCAATCTTATATGGTGCAGACTTGGCTGGCATTATTTCTTTTGCTAAACGTGATGAACCAGTTTCTATTCCTACTTCTACTCCTAAATAGTTTTGGCTTCCGCCTTCATAAATTATTTCGGATAACTTCGTTATTAAGCCATATTTTTCTTGTGCATATCTAATTGCAGCAAGACTTGCGTGACTCCACGCTATAGTCTTATAATACTTCTTTACTAACTTGTGTAATTTTATTAAGGGTTCTGGTCTGGGATATATTCCTACGGCACCATAAAATAATACGTCATCGCTATGTATTACACCGTGTTTAACACCGTTTCTAACATTTACGATTAACTCTTTTTCAATTTTTTCTAACGGATAATATCTCGTAGGTCTTAGTGTTACTGAACAAAACCTGCAAGACCTGGCACAGCCCCTCATTATTTCTATTAAGCCGTTAACACTTGCCCCTTTTATAACTGGGATTTCGTCAACTGAAGGTGCTTCATCTGCCCCTATATAAACGTATTTTGGTAAAGGTTCGTTATCTAATATCATTTGTGCTAGTTTAACAATAAACTTATCGGCTTCACCATCAACTAGTGTATCAACACCAACTTTTTCTATCATGTCTTCCCTCCATAACCATTGCCATACTGAAGGTCCTCCAGCAACAATCTTCATCCCTCTTTCCTTAGCTTTCTTTATTTCCGGCATGGAGATTAGCTGTTGAAAGCTCTTGTAATTTATAGGTTCTTTTTTAGTTATCCCCCACCAAGTTGAAGATGGAGGGCCAAAGGCGAAATAATCGTGATGAGAAAGTAAGAGTGCTTTAGCGTTTTCTAAATGTTTGGCTAAATAGTCCGGATCTATAATTGCTGCTTTGAATCCAGCATCTATTAGTGCCGCCTCTATTTTTCTCATACCGTAAGGTGCTTCTTTAGGCCTTCCTATCTCGTCAGTCTTCATTTTTGGGCAAGCTAACCACTTCCATACTTTCTCTGGTATTCCTATCGCGGGACCAGTACCTAAAAAGCCTAAAAACTCCTTCCCGTGATGGTTTGTCATTAGGCATCTGTCGGTTGTTATTATAAAATCAAACTTTTCCTCTGTCAAAAAATCACACCTTTCTTATTCTTTAGAGAGATGGTATATAAAGGTGGGTTTAAATAAGATTAAGTGTTTTTCTTAAAATTTTTCTAACTTCATCCGGTAATTCTTCTCTTTTTTCAATCCTTTTAACATTAGACAAATCCTCATTCCATTCTTCTCCATTAGGTAATTTTGCCTTTTTCAAACTTTGGAATACGTAAATTTTCTCTCCCTTCTCGTTTCTTGTCTCTTCAATTAATATTTCATCATTGCCAACTTTTACTAGGTATCTATTTTCCACATTTGTTATTTTCATGACGTAAGAATTAATGTTTAAAGGGCATAAAAATTTAGTTCTTTATTGGTACTTAAAAATGGACTGCATATTTTGTAAAATAATAAATAATGAGATAAAATCACAAAAAGTTTATGAAGATAATGATGTTATTGCAATACTTGATATCAATCCCATAAATAAGGGGCATATACTTGTGATCCCCAAAAAGCATTATGAGACGATTTTTGATATAGATGATGAAGTTTTAAAAAAGACTATTACTGTAGTTAAAAAGATAGCATTAGCGTTAAAAAAGATGGGAGCTGAAGGGGTTAATATCGTTCAAAATAATGGTAAGGCTGCAGAACAACATGTTTTTCATATACATTTTCATGTTGTTCCAAGGTATTTTAATGATGGTATGAAGATTGCCAGGGGTAATAGGATCAAGTATAAGGATGATAAGGAGATGCAAGAGTACGCAGAGAAGATTAGATTATTCCTCTTCTGACTCTTCTGACTCCTCAAACTCTTCTCTCAATAACTCAAGACCGACTTCCTTATAATATTCTTCTCTTTCTTGTTCTAATTCCTCTTCAGCTAATTTTCTTTCACCTTTATCACTTACTATGGAAGTTGTCAGCACTTTACTGCTCTTGTCCTTCTTTTCTGTTACATTATAAGCTTTCTTGTCCTTTTCTGTCATTTCTTTCTCGTAACCGCATTTAGTACATCGTAACACTGATTTACCGTCTTTCTTTACTGGTACCATCATCCCTCCACATTTAGGACAGAATTGCATATGACTATCACCATATAATGAAGTAAAGCCTAGCAATAATATAAAAGGCTTTTGCTTTTAATTAACTAGATTACTTTAATCCTGGGATCCTCCTTTACGACATTTAATACAATACTAGTATGTGTTCTCTCAACTTTCGGGTTCTTAAGTAAATTCTTTAGGAATGAGTCTAAGTCTTCAACGCTCCTAAATTTGGCTATTACAATTACGTCATATTCTCCGACTATGTCATAAACAGCTATTACGTTGTCCATATTTGCTATTTCTTTTTCGAATTCTACGAGATATTTACCATCTACTTTTGCCATAATTACACTAGTTAGTGAATAACCTAATTTTGAGTAATCAATAAGTGCTGTAAATCCTTTTATAACACCCTCTTGGACAAGTCTTAATAATCTGTTGTGAAGGGTGGCCGGAGAAACGTTCATTTCTTCGGCTAATCTCCTTAAACTAACTCTTGAATCACGTAATATTTCCATTAATAATTTTCTATCTATTGCATCAATTTCTACTCTCTTCTTATCAGACATAAAGTTCAAAATAACTTATACATACATGTTAAAAAATTTTCATCTTTATGAGGTTTTATCATACAAACTTTAGTTGAGATATACCAGTTAGTATTAATTGTATTCCGAAAGCCGCAATAATTATTGCAGTAAACCTACCGGCAGCTACTGTTCCGGTTTCGCCTAATGCTTTAACTATAAATGGGCCTACCAGTAGTGATAAATAGACTAAAAAAGTAACAACTAAACTACTGACAATAAGTATCAATGGACTGTAGCTAACTGATAATGTAATAAGTGCGGTCATCGTACCTGGACCGACAAGTAATGGTGTAGCTATTGGCGTTATTAATGCTTCCTCAAGCTTTCTTACAAACCTTAATTGCTGAAACCCTCCCATCGTATCAATACCTAAATAAACAAGTAAAATACCGCCAGCTATTTCTAGTGCTTGAGGAGAGATTCCTAAAAAGTCTAATAAAGGTCTGCCTATAATAGAGAAAATTATTAGGAGTATTAGTATTGCTATTGTAATTTTATTAACTACAAAATTCCACGTTATCTTGTTTTGTTCATCTTTGACAGCTTCCTCATAAACTGCTAATAAATAAGGTAAGACTGAAAAAGGGTCTATAATCGCATAAAGTTTTACTGTTATTACTGCTATCGAACCTATTATATCACTCATTCTAAGAGGCTAACTAACTCTCTCAAAATTTGAATTCTTTCATCTTCATTCTTAGTAAAAGACGCTATTACCAGTTTGCTCAAAATCTTATAAATACGGGAAAGTTCTTTTTTACAGTTCTCGTTGTCGTTTTGGATTTCATTAACTTTAGATTCCAAACTCTGTAAAGATATTGCCAATTCATTAACAATATCCTCTATTGAATGCTCATGGTGATGGTGTTCATGTTCCTCCTCTTCAACTTCTCTCTGTATTTCTTCTAAATCATCCTCACTTTTAGGAATCTTGTCTATTCTGAACTTCATCTTCTCCCTCCGTATCTACATTTCTTATATTACTAGTATCACCATCCTGGATTATTAGTTTGTCTACTCCTAACCTTAAATAATGCTTTATCACTATTGATATCTTTCCAGCAGCTCTTACCGGAATACACTCAGTTTCAACTTCATTACCATCTACTAGCTTAGCCACAACCTTAGCCTCCTTTTTTGCATCATCACAATACTCAACGTTTACTGCAGATATCTTCCCCATAAATAGTAAGGATTCAATATCCCTTCCTTTCATAGTTATTCTCATTTTTTCACGGCTATTCCTATTATATTCTCAATTTTTAACCCTTTTTCTTTAAGGAAAGCATTAATCCCCTCTCTCACTTCAATAATCGAACTGAACCCCTTATCAATAATCACTGTACCCAACCCAACTAGTTTAGCCCCTACACTCATCAATTCTATAGCATCTCTCCAATCAAAAACACCACCCATGCCAATTATTTCAGCCTCATATTCTTTGTAAACATCACGAATTATCCTTACAGCCAATGGGTGAAGACATTTGCCCGAAATACCTCCAGTCCCGTAACTTAAGATTGGTCTAAAAGTTTCAATATCAATACTAAGCCCTTTTAATGTATTAATGAGTGTTAGACCGTCCGAACCAGCAGATAACGCCTTACCAGATAGTTCTATTATATTATCCCAAGGACCCAGTTTTACGAAAAGTCTTACTCCCTTCCTCAATACCCCCTTAGCGTTTTTAGTAACTTCGCTCACATAACTGGCTAGAGATTCGCCATATCCTTTTCTATTAGGACTACTTAAATTTAACTCTATAACTTCACTGTTAACTTCTGAAACGGCTTTGGTAATCTCTTCAACAGAACTCCCTCCAATACTTACAATTAATCTGCATTTTATATTTATGTCCTTAAGTGCTTTCACGCCAGGGTTACCTAAGCCTATCGCATTCATATAGCAACCATCATGGAATTTTATGACAGTAGGTGGCTTATGCGGTTCTAAGGGTTCTAATGTTAAAGTTTTCGTCGTAATTGCAGAGGGCTTGTAGTTTTCACAAACTCTATTCATAAAATCGTTTTCTAATGGTACTATTCCAGAGGCTATTATTATAGGATCTTGGAACTCAAGTCCTGCCACTCGGATCAAAGACGTTAACACCCCTTATTGGGTAAACGTTTTCCCCATCATAAGCTAATTTCCCTTCTACAAAAACACTGGTAACTTTCGCATCTAAAGGAAAACCGTCGAAGGGAGTCTCACTCACTTTGCTATATCTTGTTGAATACCTCCAGCGCTCTCTCTTTATCACTAAAAGGTTAGCCCTATAGCCAATATCTATAACTCCAGTGTTAATTTCAAGTATTTTAGATGGATTTTCAGAAACTAATTCCACAGCCCTTTTCAAGTTCAACACCCCTTTAAAGAAGAGGGAATACACGAAGGGGGTCGTTATTGAAACTCCAGCTATTCCTGGGGGACAGAGGTCAAATGCACTCCCTTTTTCCTCCTTGGAATGTGGTGCGTGGTCACTAGCTAATGTGTCGGCTTCGAAAAGAGCTTTACTAAATAGTTCTAGTCTAGTCGAGTAGTCCCTTATAGGAGGGTTGACTTTAGTTGAGCAATCTCTTTCACCATCAATTATCATGTGATGAACTGTAACATCCGTAGTAAACCCCATTTCCTTAGCTTTTTTGAGCGTGAGATAGTTTGTTATATGCGTTATATGTACTTTCCCGCTCACGTGATGAAGTGCCGCTAACTCCATCCAAATTTCCCTTAACTTTCTATTTACTAACTTGTTTACAAGTGGTAATTCTGGGTGTAGTACTTTTAATTTCTCACTTTTAAGGACTAGTTTAACTTCTTCTTTTTCTAAGTCCTCTGGGAATATTTTGTATCCAGCTATGGGGAGCTTGTCTATTCTCTCTACATCCTTTGAAACCCCACTATATATTCCGTAATCGGATCTGGAGTATAGTTGAAACTCCCTTAGCCTTTCCATTACCCTTTCGGCAGTGTTAACTGGTGGTACAGTATTAGGCATATCGACTATCACTCCAATGCCTCCATAGACAGCCTCACTAGTAGCTGTAGCTACTGTCTCTTTATAAGATAGTCGAGCCCCTCTGGTGTGAACATGTAGATCCACTGAGGCGGGTAATATGAGCTCTTCATTACTATATTCTATGTCGGGTTTACAGTCTTTTTTCCCTTCCCTTATAATTCTATCAAAGTTTATGCACATTTCCTCTATTATGGAGTTTTTAAAATATACTTTACCCTTTACCCACAATTTTACTCACCTCTATGAAAGGCCCTTCAATGCATGGCAAGAAACCTTTATAGGCACAAACTCCACAGACTCCTAATCCACAGTTCATCTTAACCCATCTAACGTAAACCAAAGCTTTATGGGGTAATCTATTAACATCGGTTTCTGGTACTGAGGCAATAATTAAGTCAGCGTCGTTAACGCCAGAATTTATCCCACACTCTTCACAGTTTAAATAAGTTTTAATTCCCTTTCTTTCTCCCTCCTTTAAAACATAGCTGATTTCGAGGTAGTTATAAGTAGTTTTTGCTATTCCTAATATACTTTTAACATTTAATTGTAAGGCTTTACCTAACGGGCCTTTTACAATTACCCTTCTTTTGTATTCCAATTCTTTTGCAAGTTTTTCCGATTCTACGTAAAGGGTGAGAATACCGTCTTTATAATCTCCTACCGATAGAGGAACTTCTTTTTCGTTAGGGAAAACTATGTTGACGAATTGTCCCGGTAAAGGTTTTATTCCGTATTTGAGATTGAACTCGTATATGTTGAATCTCTCGTTAAAATGATAAGACAGTATTTCGGCGTATGTCATTTTTATCATTTTAAGATCTGTTTTAGTATATCAGTTTCATCAATTTGAGTTTCACAATATACGCATTTCATCCTTATCGGTTTTTCTGATATCGTTTCGAATGTCGAAATAGCTTCAACGTCGTTATTGGTTATACATTGTGGATTGGGACACTTAAGTAAACCCCTAACGATCTTAGGGACTTTTAACTTCCTTTTTTCCACTACTTCATATTCCCTTATAATATTGATTGTAGCAGTAGGTGCAATTAGCGTTATCAAATTAGCCTCAGTCTCATTAATTTCCTTATTTTCAATTTTAACTATGTCTTTTTTGCCTATTTTCTTACTTTCTACATTAAGGACTATTGCAACTCTTAACCCTTCAGAACCGGTAATGTTAAGGATTTTTAATACCGCTAAAGCCCTACCCGCGGGTATGTGATCTATCACTGTTCCGTTCTTTATCTTACTAACTAAAAGTTCTTTCTGAGTCTGCATTTTTCCTCACCCTACCAGTTGAGTGAAGATCCCCATTCTTACTGGGACTCCATATGAAGCTTGTTCAAAGTACTTTGCGTGAGGAGTTTTATCCACTCTCCTATCAATTTCGTTAACTCTAGGCAATGGATGTAGGATTATCGCGTCACTTTTCATCTCATTTGCTAGTTTCAAGTCAACTATGTAACTCTCCTTAATTCTCTCATATTCCATCTCATCTAAGAACCTTTCCTTTTGAATTCTTGTAACGTAAAGCACGTCTATTTCGTTAATTACCTCGAACGGGTTATTAATTTCCTTTATAGTGTAATTTAACCCCTCTAGAATCTCTCTTCTAGCTCTTAATTCTGGTGGTGATATTAAATAGACTAATTTAGGTTTAAATAGTGTTAAGATTCTTAATAAACTGTTTATAGTCCTAGCATATTTTAAATCCCCCATTAGACCATAAATTAGCCCATCTGGAGTGCCAAAGTGTTTATAGACTGTATAAACGTCTATTACTGACTGAGTAGGATGTTCGTGCTTACCGTCCCCTGCATTAATAACCGGATTTTCCGCTATCTCTGAGGCGAATTTTGCAGCACCGTCAAATTTATGTCTCATTACTATGAGGTCAGCGTAATTATCTAGCATTCGGATTGTATCAGCTAAGTTTTCCCCTTTAGCTACCGAAGTTGACTCCTCCGCAGAGAATCCTATTATATCGCCCTTTAAGTTTCTTACGGCCTTACTAAAGCTAAGATAAGTCCTAGTACTGGGCTCGAAAAACGCTAACGCTACAGTCTTGTCCTTTAATGCCTCAGACTTTTCTCCTTTAGAGTATTTATCTGCGAGTAGGAAGATCTCCTCTAAATCATTACGGGAGAAATCAAGGGATGAAATTATGTCTTTCACTAATGCCCTTAGGGAATATTGTCTAAAAGCTTATTTAAAGCTAGAGTTATATAAAGTAGGTCAGATATGGACTTTGTTACATCGTTATTAGAAAAGAGGTTACTGTTAGTCGGTAATTTTGTGCTTACTTCTGGTAAAATAAGTCCTTATTACCTTGATTTGAGGAGGTTACCTAATTATCCCGCTGAGTTTAATGAGGTAGTAAATAAGGCTATAGAGGTTTTGAAGGGTATAAATTTTGATATAATACTGGGTATAGCTACTGGTGGTGTTCCTTTTGCATCGTTTTTAGCGTGTAAGCTTGGAAAACCCTTAGGTTATATTAGAAGTGAGAAAAAAGGTTATGGTACCGATAAACTGATTGAAGCTTACGTGGAAAAGAAAAAAGTTATAATAGTTGATGACGTTGCAACCACTGGTGGTTCAATAGCTAGAGCCGTTGATGAGGTTAGGAAGAGCGGTGGTGAAGTAGAATACGCTTTAGTAATAGTAGATAGGGAGGAGGGAGCTGGGAAGAGATTAGCACAAATGGGCGTTAAATTACTTTCAGTCTATAAAATAAGGGATATTCTTAACACTTTGTTATCCTCAGCTCTACTTTCCGAGAGCGATAAGAAAGCTATTCAAGAATACTTGGTGAATAATATTGAATAGGATAATTTTAGCATTAGATACTAAATTAGACATAAATGTTGTTCGTGGACTAAGAGAGGTAATTGATCGTGTTAAATTTAGTTATATAACATTACTTGAAGGTGGATTCGAGTATTTAAAAGCTGTGAGAGAGATAGGCTGGGAGGAAGTAATTTTCGACTTAAAATTGGCTGATATTGACTCTACGATGATAGGGATTGTTAGTAGACTTTTACCGTATTCGGATTCATTTATTTCCCATGCTTTTATCGGATTAGAAGGTGCATTAGGGCCTCTATCAGACTTCCTCAAAGGTAGGGGCAAAGGATTATATCTTGTACTCTCCATGTCACATAAGGGGTGGAGCGATGAGTTCTATCCTTATTTACGTAGAATTGCAGAGAATTTAGATCCTAAGGGGTTTGTTGTTGGTGCTACTAAGCCAGAAATGATAAAGAGGGTTAGGGATGACTTTAGGGATAAGCTCATAATCTCTCCCGGGGTAGGTGTTCAAGGGGCGAATATAGGTGATGCTATATGTAATGGTGCTGATTTTGAGATTATAGGGAGGTCGATCTATTCTTCAAACGACCCTATTAAAACAGCTTATGAGACTAAAAAGAAATTAGAGGAGAGGTTAAGTGAGTGTAAAATTTCAAAAAATCGATAAGAGTCCTATAAGTGAGGAATTAGCTAAGATTGCTGAACTAATTTATAAGGCTGAAGAGCTTCATGAAGAGAATGGGATCCCACCAACAACGGATTTTACACAGCTCTTCGAGGACGGTAAGAAAGGTGAACCTTATTTCAAACTTTACCTATATTTTGCAGACAAGTATTCTAAGTTTATTTCTAATGTTTTGCGTGAATTCGCAGTAGTTACAAATGAGACTAGAACTGAATTTATATCAATTTTACTAGACGATGGTAATTATCTAATTCTTGAAGGAGAGGAAAATAAGGTTACAATACCGCACCCTTCTGCTATTGCTTCAACTCATACTCACCCAGATGTGTGCCTATTCTCCCACAAGGATCTTGAAACTGCAGACTATCTATTTATAAGGAATTATCTTACTGTTGGTGTAATATCCCCCTATTGCCTAACTTTGATCTATAGGAAGGGAGTTTATACAATGGAGGATAAGATCGAACTAGAGAAATTAGCAAATAAGGTTAAGAAGAGTAAAAGGCTGGAAGAAGTAGTGAAGGCATACGGTGAGACTTCCTTTATTAACCTTGCTCTTCTGTCTGTTCGATTTGTTTAGCTACCAAATCTACTGTACTTTCAGCAATATCTATTGAATACCTAGTTATTCTTCTTAATGAGTCAATTATTATTAGTAAGGAGCTTGTGTACTTTGGATCTAATTGGGATTTCAAGACGTTCTCTGCTAGCTGTGTATTAACTTTAAGTAATTCAAACTCTTTATTTATTACCTCATGTGCGAGGTTTGTATCCCTTTGTATAAAGGAATTCAGAGATGTTTTGTAAAAATCTAAGATAAATTTCCCATGATCGTAAATATCTTTATTATTTAGTTTTTCTATTTGCTCTATTTGATCCGCTATTCTTAGTGAATGATCAGAAATCCTCTCTATCGACTTTGCTGTAGAATATATATTAACAGATTGTGTGAGGTTATACTTCTCATTTTCTAATATCTCACTCGACTCTACTGCAAGTGACAGTTGTCTTACAATGTAAAAGTAAAACCTATCTACATCATCATCTCTGTCATGGATTTCCGTAGCTAACTCTTTATCACCATTGAATAATGAGTCTAATGAGTCTTTCAGCATGTTATAAGAAATATTGAAAGCCCTATTTATTGCCCTACTTATTGATAGGTCTCTTTCATTTACTAGAAACTGAATTGTAACACTCGTCGCATTCTCGTCTATAATTTCAGCTCCTAGTAACCTTTTTCTAACAGTTTCCTTTATAGCCTCCCTATCATCCGGTGTGAATTTATTACAACCTACATAGATCAATGAATAGCCAGCCATATAATATGAAATTATTTCCCTAATTACAAACGATATATCGGGCTTCGAACAATTCAATGCTATCTTTTTTTCTCTCTTCTCTTCACCTTCGCTTGATGATCGAGGTACGAGTATTAGTCTCAATTTCTTATCTTGTCTAATTTCTATTTCATCACCGGGCTTAAGGGAGTGCGATTTTACCCAGTTTTTTGGAAGCGAAACAATATAAGTTGAGCCTCCAGTCAATTGGATTTTTCTCACTATAGGTTTTACCATTTTTATTTTCGACTATATATATCATGCGGGGACTTTATATTTTTCTCTTACCTCTTTTTCTGCTATTTTCCTACTCTCTTCTAGGATTTCTTTAACTTTCTCATTATCGTTTATTACTACATTAGAAGAAGACAGAGGTTCTAAGGGAGAGACAATCTCTATAATCTGATCTAAAAGCGGTGACATCTCTATACTGCTGCCTATCTCTTTTTTCACTTCATATATAGCGTCTATAATCGGTTTTAAGTATCCAGTTATGCTCCCAATAAGCATTATAGTCTCAATACGAATTTTAAGAATTTCCAGGAGCACTTTTATTTGTATTAGTTTAGTAGTGTAAGCTTGATTAAATTCTACTTCTTTTAAGAATTCTTTACTTAATAGAGGAAACCTGCCCATGTTAGTGTACGAAAGTCTTTCCAGTGTTTCACTTCTAGTCTTCAACCTACTTATCCAATTGTCTATCCTTGTTATTGCCAAGTTAATGTCAATGAGTATCTCTGGTAATGTCCTCTTATTCCTCACAAATGATATAATTAACCCAAAAGCTTTAAGAGCGTTTAGACCCCTTAAGAAGCTCATCTAAAACGGACTTATATGTTCTAAAAAATGAAGTAAGTTTATAAGGTGCGCCATAACCGTTACCTTCTCTATAAACTATTTGGTTCTCACTAAGCACTTCGAGATGGTGAATAATTGTCTTATAATCCATTTTAAGTTTTGAAGCTATCTGATTTGGGTTCATTGCTTCTTCTTCGAGTAATTGGACTATCTTTATTCTTGTTTGTCCTCCCCTAGATGTGAGAAAAAGAAATTTAAAGAGCTTTTTTACTTGCCTAGCTTCTTTTTCATTCACTATGGGAAGATAAAGGGAAAGGGTTTAATAGATTTGCCCAATACTCCCACGTTGTGCTATTTCCGTTATTATTTCGGATATTGTTGGATGTGAGAATTGGACTTTATATAAATCTTTAATTGTTAATGAAAGTTCCATCGCTAAAGCTAATGTATTAATAACTTCAGTTGCCCCCTCACCAACCATGTTAGCTCCTAAAATTCTTCCCTCCTTGTCTATGTAGACTTTTAGGAACCCTTCAATTTCATTTAAAGTCCAAGCCCTCGGTATTTCACTCATGTTCGCCTTAATTTCCCTATACTCTATTCCACGTTTAGTTAATTCTTCAGAAACACTTCCAACCGCACCTATTTCTATATCCGCAAAGATCGACAAAGGTATGTATTTAGGCATTTCACTGTTAACTCCACCAATATTATCTCCAGCAACTACTCCTTGTCTCCATGCTTTAGTTGCAGATAAAGGAACTCCCGCAACGTCACCTACAGCATAAACTTTCGGGTTGGTAGTTCTAGCTCTAGAATCTACTTTTATGTACCCCCTCTGATCAGTTTCAACTCTAATATCTTTTAAATTGAGCCCATTAGTTACTGGTTTTCTACCTATAGTTATGACCGCCAAATCACCTATTATTTCCTCGTTACTGGAGGGCATTTGAGCCTGAAAGACTACTCTATCCTCACTCTTCACGATTTTTGATTTAGTATTTAAATAAATTCTAACTCCCTTTTCTTCGAGCCTCTTTTTAACCTCATTTGCCACTTCAATATCTATTCCGGGTACTGGTAGTAATCTTGGCATTAGTTCAATTATAGTTACATTTTTGTTTAAAGCTCTAAAAAGTGTAGCTAGCTCAACACCAGCCACTCCTCCACCTACAATTATAATATTTTCCGGTAAATTTGGCATATTCATTGCAGTCCAAGGGTCTACAACATTTCTATTATTAAGTGGAAAGTCGGGCAAGGATAGGGGTTCTGAACCAGTTGCTATAACTATATAGTCAGTAGTATAAGTTTTCCCATTTACTTCTACCTCATTCTCTCTCTTTATACTTCCTTCTCCATTTATCACATCAATACTTAACTTCTTAATTAATTCTATGAAATTATTGCGAATGTTTATTATGATTTCGTTTTTGAACTTGTTTAACATTTCGTAATTGATGGATATTTTTCCGTTTATCCAGCTAGCCCTGTTCGCTTTATTTATAAGTTTTACACTGTCTATTAGCGTTTTAGAAGGAATACAAGCTCTATTTAGGCATTCCCCACCTATTTCTCCTTTCTCTACTATAGCAACTTTTTTACCTAGTTCTGCACTTCTGATTGCCGCGGTTAGTCCTCCTATTCCTCCTCCTATTACGATGACGTCGTAATTGTTCATGAGGTTTCGTTATTTCTCGTAACAATATAGATTTTAAGTTTTTGTAATATAGCTAGAAGATCTTTGTCTAAACATTTCAACTTCTCTTCATCACATAATGCCAAGAATTCTAATTCCGTATAGACGCCATATTTTTCGAAGATATATTTAAGAGAATGAGATAAGTTTAAATAATCTTTAGCGAATTCTGTCCCGTTACAATTACGTACTATAAAGCTTAATATGCCAAGATCTACTAGCCTTCTCCTCTTACTACCCCTAATCAGAACTCTAACACCTATTGGAATTTCATAATATAAATCGTTTACACTAACTTCCCCATCTTTTATCTCCACAATAGCCTCTTCTTCTCTCAGAATCTTTTCTATAATTTTAGTCATTAATACTTTTTAGCCGTAAAAGCTAAAAAAGACTTGTGGACGAGTGGCTAGAGTATAAAAGGAAGGCATGGGAGAGGATTTTAAGGGACAAAGAAATAGGATACCTAGACCCAGATATATTTGATGTCTTAGAAGTGTTCTTTGCGAGAGAGAAGTCATACACTCAGAGTAGTTGTAGTGGTAGGATTTCGATAGTAGACGCTAAACTACCTTGGGAGAGAAAAGATTCTACAGTAATTTATAAAAACCACTTATCCTTTTCAGTTCCTGAGTTACTAGACACGATTTCAAAGGGTCATGTCTGGAGGCTATGGCTAATAGTCCAAGGTCCTATACTTCATGTTTATACCAAGGATGAGCAAGAAGCGTGGGAAGTTTTAAGGCTGGCTAGGGAAGCTGGATTTAAACATAGCGGGATTTTGACAATTAATAAGAAGGGTATATTATTGGAGCTCAGAACCGGTGTTAAGATGGTTCATTTGCTTAGGGCGGATATTGGGGAAAAAGAAGCGGAAAACCTAGTTAACGTTTCATTAGAAGTACTCCAAAAAGGTAAACATAAGCTGAACAAGTTAAAAGAAGTGATTAAATCATCTGTAAGTAATAATCCTATGGAGTTGGGGGAGGACTCTGAAAGGAAGTTTGAGTTCCATTACAAAGTCACTTAGCTCCCTTAAGGCGTTTATATAATCACTCCTTCTACCATCCGGTTGTAATATCACCTTTTCCGGCGGGATTTTATGATTTTTAACAAACTCCACAACCTCCTCTATGTCTTCTTTTTTAACAACTACAAATTTGAAGTAAGTAGCCCAGCTTAGGTCACCGTAATTTATTTTATATCCGGAATTAGATAGTTTCGGCGAAACCGAGAAAACGTCAACTAATTTGATTAACTTCTCCGATGGTTTTATTGTACCACTTGTCTCAACTACGATTCTTTCTCCAATCTCCTTTAGCTTCTCTACTAAAGGTAAAATGTCTTGAAGTAATGGCTCCCCTCCAGTGATAGTTGTCATTTTTATATCTTTGTCTAAGACAGCTATTATGTCTTCTAGATCCATCAATTTGCCCTCGTATTTATGCCACGCATATTTAGTATCGCACCAAATGCACCTTAAATGACAGCCAGCTAACCTTATGAAATTAGAAGGAGTACCTATAACTTCTCCTTCCCCTTGAATTGATGTGAAAATCTCACTTACCCAATACTTCGTTTTTTACACCTTTAAGTAGAGAGGTAACGTGTCTAAAAAGCTCTTCTAAACCAATTCCCTTTTCCGCACTTATTTCAAAAGGCTTAGTATCTAAACCTTTTATAATTTCTGAATAAAGTTCGTCGTTCTTTGCATCTATCTTATTTAGTACTGGGACAACAGTTTTGTTTAAACTCTTGGTTTCGTTATACAAGTCTAGTTGCTCTCTTGCTGAATATAGCGAGAAAACCGAGACGTCGAAAAGAAATATTATTACCCCTTCTAAATTCTTTATGGCGTTAATTGCTTTCAACTCTATCTTGTTTCTCTCACTCATTGGCCTATCTAATATACCCGGCGTGTCTATGACTTGAACTATTTCGCCGTAATCAGTAATAAAATGTCCTACGTGTATCTCCTTAGTAGTGAAGGGGTAGGAAGCTACCTCAGGTTTTGCAGTGGAAATTTTACCTACTAACGTGCTTTTACCTACGTTAGGCGGGCCGGCAATTATGATTGTTGGTAACGAAGGGTCTATTGTTTGTAGCTTTTTAAGTTGTCTTGTGATATCAATAATCCAATCAATGCACTCCCTTCTTTTCCTAAATACAGAAAATACTCTTCCAACACATTGCCTCATTAACATGTTTTCTTTTTTCTCTATATCACTTCTGATGAGGGAGATATAACGATTTATAATTTTTCTAGACAAATTTAATACTTTTCTAAGACTTCCTAAGCATATTTTAAACTTGTCTAGGTCATCAGCCAAGATTTCTATGTTTGTCTTATAGAATGGGTGGAGTAGTTCAATTCTTGGGAAAGTATTTAAGAACTCTTCATACCTTTCTAATTCGTTTTCAAGCTCTTTTAATCTTCTTATTTCCCTATCTTTTACAGTAGTACCGCTAATTTTAGGTAATATGGAAAGATAATGCTTTGTGAACTCTTCTACTTTAGGGGGTATTTTTGTACTTTCAAACGGGTTTAACATACTTTCGTTCCAGCGGGTACTTCCCCATCTACTGTTAATATTCTCGGTTTTATTCCTTTTGCCTCATCCTCTTTACAACCTGCAGCTAGTATCATTCCTTTGCTTTCAAATCCTCTAATCTTTTTAGATTGTAAGTTAGCAACAACTATGACTCTTTTACCAACTAAATCTTCTGGCTTATAATATTCTGCAATTCCGCTTATTATTTGCCTAGTCTCGTTTCCTAAATCAACCATTAGCTTAAGTAACTTAGTCCCCTCAATTCTTTCTGCCGACTTTACAATTCCTACTCTTAAATCAACTTTTGCAAACTCGTCAATTGAAATTTCACTCATAGCCTTCCACTATCACTTGACTCTTTTAAGTAGTAATTTACTTGGCTAAGTAAAAAATACCGGGGTAATCTCCAATAGTTTTTTATTCTAATTGTGAAAAGTCCTAATATGGAGTTCAAAAAGGTCGCCGAAGGTAAGACAAAAATCGTTTACGAATTTGATGATAATCACTATTTACTTTACTTTAAAGACTCAATAACTGCTGGAGATGGAATTAAAAAAGACGAAATGAAGGATAAAGGAGTTCTGAACGCACAAACTTCAGCCTTCTTCTTTAGGTTACTCGAATCTCAAGGGGTGGAAACGCATTACGTCGGAATGTATGATGAAAGGACAATGATAGTAAAGAAACTGAAGATGATCCCAGTAGAGGTAGTGTTGAGAAACATAGCAACTGGGAGTATTGTAAAGAGACTGCCTATTAAAGAAGGTGAGAGATTTAACCCACCAATTATTGAGTTCTTCTTGAAAGACGATGAAAGACATGACCCATTAATAAACTACTCTCATATGGAGTACTTCAAGCTAATGAGTCGTAAGGAAGCCGAACAGGTTGAAGAGGTGATGAAAAAAGTTAATGACATTATGTATAAGTTTCTTGATGAGAAGGGTTTCCTATTATATGATTTTAAGCTGGAGTTCGGTAGACTTTATGACGGTAGGTTAATCATAGGTGACGAAATAACTTTAGACGCAATGAGAATCAGGGAGAAAGGTACGTTGAGGATACTCGATAAGGATCTTTATAGAAAAGGTGCCGATCTAGAAACTGTTAGAAAGAGTTACGAAGAGTTTTTCAAGAGGATAACACAGTAGGTGAGGTTATGATATACACAGTTGAACTAATAATATTAAATAAAGACGGTGTAAGAGATCCAGAAGGAGAGACAATACAGAAGCATGCCGTAGAAAAATTTGATAAAAGAGTTTTAGAGACTAGGGCTGGCAAATACTTACTTTTTAAAGTCGAAACTGCCTCACCAGAGGACGCTGAATTAATTATAAGGAAAATAGCACAAGATGCAAGACTATACAATCCTATAGTTCATAAAATCGTGACAAGGGTGATTAGAGCTGAAGACGGCAGTCATTAAGTTCCCTGGAACCACTTGTGAAATAGACGTTTATAAGGCTTTACTTGAAGTCGGGGTTGAAAGCGAGATAGTGAAATATAAGGATTTCGACCCAGACAAATATAAAGCCGTAGTTTTGCCAGGCGGTTTTAGCTTTGGTGACTACCTTAGGGCTGGTAGTATTGCCGCGAGTACTGAGACCATGAAAAAAGTGAAAGAGATGTCTAATGAGGGTAAAGTCGTTATAGGTATCTGTAATGGATTTCAAATTCTAGTAGAAAGTGGATTACTTGAAGGTGCTTTATTACCTAATCTCTCATTACGTTTTATAAGTAAATGGGTTTACTTAAAAGTCATAAGATTTGATACAGTATTGACAAGGGGGTTGAATAAGACTATAATAAGGATGCCTATTGCTCATGCAGAAGGTCGCTATTATCATAAAGACGTTGAGAGGGCTAAAAGCTTAGCTGTGATGCAATATAGTGATGAAAAAGGGCAAGTAACTCCTCATGCTAACCCTAACGGCTCATTACTAAATATAGCATCAATTGCTAATGAGGAAGGAAATGTGATAGGCATGATGCCTCATCCAGAAAGGGCTTCGTTCAAGTTAACTTCAATTGATGGAAGCACAGATGGATTACTATTATTTAGGGGGTTAAGGAGGCTTGAAAATTAATCTTTCTCAATACGAAATGGACTTAGTGAGGAAGGGTTTAGGCAGAGAACCTAATGAAGCGGAATGGCTTACTATCGACGCTTTATGGTCTGAACACTGTGCTTATAAGTCTTCGAGGGTCTTTTTAAAAAGCTTCCCCAGTACTGGGGAAAGAGTTGTTATGGGGATTGAAGATTGGCAAGATGCGGGTGCATTAGATGTTGGTGACGGATGGGCAATAGTACTAAAGCTAGAAAGTCATAATCACCCATCTGCAATAGACCCATTTAACGGTGCAGCAACTGGTGTAGGAGGTATAATTAGGGATATAATTAGCAAGGGTGCCAGGCCCATTGCATTACTTGATATGATTCGCGTAGGTGATCTCTCAAAGTCCAGAAATAGGTGGCTACTAAAGAATATAATTGCTGGAATAGGATTTTACGGTAATAGTATAGGAGTTCCTGTTGTGGGTGGAGAGTTAGCATTTGATAGCAGTTATGACGATAATCCTTTAGTAGATGTTGCTGGAGTAGGTGTTGTCAGAAGGGACAGAATAATACCTAGTGTGGTTAAAGAGGCTGGATTGAAAATAGTAATTGTTGGGCTCACTGGTTTAGACGGTCTTGGAGGGGCTTCATTTGCGTCTAGAAAGTTAAGTGGAGAAGACGAAATAGGGGCAGTACAAATAGCAGACCCTTTCGCGGGGAAAATTGTGCTTGACTCAACTTTGGCAGTCGTTGATAAGGTCGAGGCCATTAAAGACCTAGGTGGTGGAGGTCTCGTTGTAGGGGTAACAGAAATGGCCAATGGTTTAGGGGCTGTGGTTGAGTTAGACAAGATCCCCTTAAGGGTTAAAGACATGAAGCCAGAGGAGATTCTTGTTTCAGAAACCCAAGAAAGGATGCTATTCGCTGTCAAACCAGAAAAAGTTGAGGAGGTCTGTAAAGAATTTGAGTACTACGAATATCCATGCGCAGTGATAGGTGAGTTTGTCAAGGAACCATACATAAAATTCTTATACGAAGGGAAGGAGGTCGTCAACTTACCGTCTAGTTTACTCCTAAACCCGCCAAGGTATATTTGGAATGTCAAAAAACCTATAAGGAAAGTGGGAGAAAGGCCTAATATTAATTTAGAAGATGTTATAAGAAAAGTAGTCACTCACCCGGATCTCGTAAGCAAGGAATGGGCTTATTCACAATTTGATTATGAAGTTGGAACTTCTACTGTTTTAAAGCCCGGTGAAGCTGACTCTGCATTAATTGAGTTACCTAATGGTAAGCTTCTTGCAATTAAAGGAGACGCAAACCCAGACCTCTGTGCAGAAGACCCCTACGAATGCGGAAAAAGTATTGTTGCTGAAGCTTATAGGAACTTAGCTAGTGTAGGTGCTAAGGGGATAGGGCTGGTAGATCATTTACAATTTGGAGACCCAAGGAAGCCAGAGGTTTATTACTATTTTGTCGAAGCTGTTAGAGGGATTGGTGAGGCTGCTAGGTTCTTCTCAACTCCAATAGTCGGTGGTAAAGTGTCTTTCTATAACGAGAATAAGGAAGGTAAACCCATAAAGCCAACACCTTTAGTCGTTATGGCTGGTTTAGTTGAGGGTAAATTTTTAAGAAATAAAGTATTCGAAGGACTAGACATAGTGCTCATAGGTCTGACGAGGAATGAATTAAGAGGTTCACTTTTAACTAAAATATTTGGAAGTTTTGGTGATGTTCCGAAGGCTAGGTTGAATGAGGATTTATTAGCTAGTGAATTAGTTATTCGCGCTATTAATGAGGATAAAGCATTTCTGGTTAAGGATGTAAATAGGGGAGGTTTGATAGCTTCTTTGTTCCAAATCTTAATTAAGGACTTTGGTGTTAGCATTAGTACTAAAAATATCATTTCTGATGAAGAAGATATTCTTGCGAAATTATTCTCCGAAAATGGAGGTCGTTTCATAGTTTTGACCAATGATGCTGAATGGTTCATGAGGAGTAGTAAGGGAATTCATGTTTCTGTAATAGGTAAAGTGGTTAAAGAGAGTAGAAGGATGAGATTAGACGATACCGTAATTGATCTAAATAAGGAGGTTGATCAATATTACAATTTCCTTTATGAGGTGATGGGATGAAAGAACATTGTGGCATTGTAGGGATTTCGTTAAGGAGTGAGGACTCATCGAGGTTAGTTTATGAGTCCTTAAAGTTGTTACAGCATAGAGGTCAAGAAGCTGCTGGGATATCTTATATTAATGATCATAGTATAAATACAATAAAAGGTTTAGGCTTAGTAGAAGAGGCTATAGACCCGATTTTACTGAAAAGTTCAAGGACCGCTATAGGTCATGTTAGATATTCAACTACGGGCAAAGGAACGGTTGAGGAGGCACAGCCGTTAAGTGATGGTAAAATAGCGATAGCATTTAACGGTACTATTACAAATTATTTCCTTTATAAGACAAAAACTGATACTGAGTTCATTCTTAAAGTTTTAAGCGAAGCAAAAGATATTAAAAGCGGTCTGAGAAGGCTTGTTGACCTAGCGGATGGTGCTTATTCGTTAGTTATTTTAACTGAGAAGGGTGAGCTAATAGGTTTTAGAGACCCTAAAGGTTTTAGACCCTTAGCCTTTGGTAAGATTAAGGACGGATATATAATAGCGTCTGAAGATTCCGTAATTAGGCAACTAGGTGGGGAAGTAATAAGGGACGTTAAACCTGGTGAGATGATTTATATAAAAGATAATCATGTTGAAAGCGAGATAATTGGCGTTGATAAACACTCCTTCTGCTCTTTCGAATACATATATTTTGCTAGAGCAGACTCAATAATTGATGGAATTCCAGTTTACGAGGCTAGGATTAGGTTGGGTGAGGTTTTAGCTGAAAAACATGGCGTTAAAGCTGATATAGTGATTCCAGTCCCAGAGTCCTCAATACCAATAGCCATAGGTTTTTCAAGGAAATCTGGGATACCATTGGAGCTAGCTTTAGTAAAAACTAATATTGCTAAGAGGTCTTTTATTATGCCTACCCAAGATAAGAGGGAAAGCGTAGTGGAGGAGAAGTTTGGTGTTGTAAAAACTGTTGTAAACGGTAAGAGAGTAGTTTTAATAGATGATTCAATAGTAAGGGGTACTACGATGAAAAAACTGGTGAAGCTTTTGAGAGATAACGGTGCTAAGGAGGTTCATGTCAGGGTTGGGTCTCCTAAAATAAGATATCCGTGTTATATGGGTATTGATTTCCCAACTACTAAAGAGTTAATAGCTCATTCTAAAAATGAAGATGAAATAGCTAAGATAATAGGTGCGGATTCAGTTGAATATTTAACGATAGAAGAGATGATATCTGCAATAGGTAGAAATGATTTATGTCACGCATGTTTTTCTGGTATTTATCCGTTAAAATTCTCATATGATTTCAATCTGTTAGAGTCAGTGTTTAAGGGGTGAGATTATGGCTGGAATAATAGGTGTTTATGCATTTGATAAAATATGGAATATAACTAAATTCGTATATTACGGTTCTATAGGTTTACAACACAGAGGTTACGCCTATAGCGGTATTACTGTTCTCAGTGATGAAGGTTTTAAGACCGTGGCTAAGAACGTAGCACCAGAGGATTTAGAATTACCCCAATTTAGCGGATGGGCTGGAATTGGTTACACGGGTACTAGACCGGGTTTCCCCATAGTGACTGATCATGGTAGTTTAGTGTTAGATGGTGTAATTAAAGGTAATATAGATGAGTTTGTAAAAGAGCTAAGTAAAGACGCTGAAAAAGCAGTTAATAACTTTGACGGCATTTACACGTTTATTTTCTTGTCAAAAGACGGGAGGTTAATAGGTTATAGGGACGAATTTGGGCTAAAACCACTTGAAATAGGAGGGTTTGGTTTTGATTTGGCAATATTATCATCAGAAACTCCCGGTATTACAGTAATAGGTGGGGAATTTAAGAGAGAAATTAATCCTGGTGAAATGGTCTTTATAGATACCTATTCCGTGTCTTATTCAAAAGTTAAAGAAGAAAAGAGAAGTTATTGTGCTATTGATATTATATATCAATCTAGAATAGATTCAAGAGTATTCGGTGTAGACATTTATAATGTTAGGGAGAAAATTGGAGAACAGTTGGCTGAGGAGAGAAGGATAGACGCGGATATTGTTATAGGAGTTCCAGATACTGCACTTCCCTATGCTATAGGTTACTCTAAAAAGACTGGGATTCCGTTTTCTTTAGGTTTTACGAGAACCGGTAGCCCGATGAGGACTATGCTGGCTTCAGATGATTTCCTTAAAATTATTGGAGTTCAACTTAAATTAAACCCGATTAGGAGCGTTGTAAAGGGCAAGAGGGTTATTTTAATAGATGACTCCATGGTTACTGGTAGGACTTTGAAGAATACTGTATTTAATTTGAGAAGTTTAGGTGCTAAAGAAGTCCATGTATTGATTGGGAGTCCTAAATTGATTTCACCTTGTCCTTACGGTATGGAAGTCCCAGAGGAGAAAGAGTTAATAGCGGCAAATCTTTCCGATGAAGAAATCGCCAAGGTTATAGGTGCTGATTCAATTTATTGGCTAAGTATTGAGGGTTTGTATAAGGTTATAGGGCATAAGAACTTATGTTTAGGTTGTATGACTAAAAAGTATCCTAAGGTGATATAAATGAAGGTCTTATTAATAGGAGATGGTGCTAGGGAGAACGCCTTAGCTTATTCATTATTAAGGAATTATAGAGTTTTTGCCTTATCTTCGTATATAAACCCTGGGATTAAAGAGGTAGTTGAAAAGACCGGAGGAAAGTATTATGTAGGAGATATAAACTCACCGGGAGAAGTAAAGAAAGTTATTAGAGAAGTAAACCCGGATTTCGGTATTATAGGGCCAGAAGATCCGCTATTTCATGGTGTGGCTAATGCCTTTAGGGAGGAAGGAGTTCCGGTTGTGGGGCCGAATAAGGAGTGTGCTATGATTGAGAAGTCAAAGGTATGGATGAGAGAGCTAATGTGGAAGTACAATATACCGGGTAGGTTAAGGTTTAAGGCTTTTAGCAATATCGAGGACGCTTCAAAATTCATTCTAGAATACGGTGGTTCAATAGCGGTAAAGCCTTCAGAACAAGTAGGAGGTAAAGGTGTTAAGGTGGTTGCAGATTTACAAGCTTATCTGAGTGACGAGAAGAGAGGTGCATTAAGCAAGAGTACTTCAAGCATAGCGAGTCTTGTGAAAGACGAAGTGAAAATATTAATAGAGGAAAAAGTCGATGGCCCCGAGTACACTCTTCATGTACTAACTGATGGTTACTCTTACTTATCGTTGCCATTAGCACAAGATTATAAAAACGCTTATGAAGACGGGATAGGTCCGGAGACCGGTGGTATGGGTTCAATTTCTGGTCCGGGCAACCTCCTACCCTTTATAAATGAAGAGGAGTACAATAGGTCTTTTGAAATTGTTAAAATGACGGCTGAGGCGATTAGGAAAGAAGTAGGGCAAGACTATATAGGGATTTTATCTGGTCAGATGATGTTAACTGGCTTGTGGGGGCCAACAATAATTGAGTACTATTCTAGGTTAGGGGATCCAGAGGCCTCGGCAATAGTCCCTAGGATAACCAGTGATTTTGGAGAGGTTCTAGAATTAGTTGCGACTAGGCATTTAAATAAGGCTAAAATCTCGGTAAGTGAGTTACCTTCAATAGTTAGGGCTGTAGCACCTTTAGGCTATCCGTTAAATAGGGTTATGTCATCGGGACATAATATTTACTTAGATTTACCTAAAATGAGAGAGGAGGGCTGTATTGTATTTTTCGGTTCTGTGAGCTTAGAGGGGATGCAATTAATAACTAAGGGATCTAGAGCTTTAGAAATAGTTGTAGTTGATGAATATGAGAAAGCGGCGAAGAAATTGGATAAATGTTTCTCTTATATTTCATCAGATACTAAGTTAATTTATAGACGTGATATAGGGAGGACTATAAGTGAACAAGTGGAGAAAGCTGAAAATGTAAGGTATACATATAAGGCTAGAGAGAAGAGAGGGATTCTCGGGGTTTCAGCTGATTGGTCTCCTAATGGTGGTTTATGGTGAGTGAGTATAAGAAAGCTGGTGTAGATCTCGATAAGTTAAGGAGTTATCACTCTATGATTTCTAAAGAGCTTTCCTCTCCTTCTCTGTCAATTGGAATTGGTCATTACGGTGGGGGTATAAGACTAGGAGATAAACATTTAATAATGCATGTTGACGGGGTAGGTACTAAAACTGTTTTAGCATTAAAAACTGGAATTATAGAGCCTACTGGTATAGATTGTGTAGCCATGAATGTTAATGATATTGTATGTGTCGGAGCTAAGCCAATAGCTCTAGTTGATTACCTTGCATTAGAAAAGCCTATGGACGATGTCGTGCAAAAAGTCATTAAGGGATTGAAGGAAGGAGCTAAGGAGGCTAATGTAGAGATAGTTGGCGGGGAGACCGCGGTGATGCCCGGGGTTATAACTGGTTATGATTTATCATGTACTGTTGTTGGCATTGCTGAAAAGCTAAAAACTGGGGAGGATGTTAAACCTGGGGATGTGATTATAGGTTTAGCAAGTAATGGTGTTCATGCTAATGGTTATTCGCTTATTAGAAGGTTAATTGATGAGGGTAAGTTAAGCCTTAAGGATTGGGGAGAAGAGTTAATGAAGCCTACTCGTATCTACTCAAACTCTGTGCTAGAAGTTATCGATAAGATTAAGTCTGCTGCCCACATTACAGGGGGTGCTTTTTCTAAACTCCGTAGGATTACTAAATATAAAATAGACCTAGAAATGCCTGACCCACCAGATATATTCAAAGCTATTGAAAAAGCTGGTGTTTCTCATGAAGAAATGTATAAAGTATACAATATGGGTATAGGCATGATCCTGTTTTTAGATAGAGAATACAAGGATGAAGTTATATCAATTTTACGTAAAAAAGAAATAGTTTACGAGTTAGGAAGAGTAGAAGAAGGTGAGGGTATCAAAATTACGACTTACAAGAACGTGGTTCTCTATGTATAGCATTTAATGAAGTCCTTTTAAACTCTGGTGCTAATAAGGGTGTCTAGTGACAAGATATGAAACAAATGGATACCAAGTCTTTAATTAATTATATAGCGTTAAAAATACTAGGCGGAAGCGACTACATATTAGATGCATTAGAAAGGTACCTAGTAAAAGGTGAAGGACCAGCATCAGTTGCATATGAATATCAAATATCAAAACACCAGCTTAGGGGTTATGCTCAAAGGATAATAGAAAAGAGCGGTAGTGAAGCTAGGGCTAAGAAGATAATTCCGATTATTAAAGAAATTTCAAGCGATATTAAGCCGATTGTTAAGAGGTCAGATAACGGACTCTATTTCTGTACTCTCTGTAAGACAGAAATTTTAAAGGAAGATGCTGAAGAACATGTTAGGAAATATCATAAAGACATTCTTACAGCAACAATAAAGACTATGTTAGAGAGATTAGAACAGTATAAGAAGGAAAAACAGTCAACCGTAATACTTCCATCAGTAAGTTAAAATGCTTTTCTTTTTAAGAGACGTCTTTTTAATGGGAAATCCAATAATTACCTTTTTATAAATGCTTGTTTTTTATTTTTCTCGAGAACATGAAGAAAGTTGTAAGCGTTAGATTAAGGGAGGATACAGTGAATAAGATCAATTATTATGTTAAAGAATTGGGATTGGAAAGTAGAACAGATTTTCTTAGGCAGGCATTAAGATTTTACGTTGAGAAGAAAAAAGGTAACGTTTAAGGCAGTCCTTTAACATTCCCTTTTTAGAGAATCCCTTTTTTTGATGAACTCCATTTCTTAAATACCTCTTTTTTATTGTTAAACGGGAAATGAAAATAGTCCTTGCATACTCTGGGGGTTTAGACACAACAGTTGCCATTAGATGGTTAAAAGAAACCTTTAATGCTGACGTTATCACAGTTACAGTTGATGTAGGGCAGAAAGATAATTTTGAAGATATAGAAAAAAGGGCATACATAGCTGGTGCGTTAAAACATTATACTGTAGACGCTAAAAAGGAGTTCGCGGAAAAGTACATTTCTTATGCAATAAAGATGAACGGCCTTTATGAGGATGTTTATCCACTTTCAACAGCTTTAGCAAGGCCTTTAATAGCTGAGAAGGTGGTTGAAATTGCAAAAAAAGAGAATGCAGATATGATAGCTCATGGGTCAACTTCTAAAGGTAATGATCAAGTTAGATTTGATTTAACAGTTAAAGCCCTTTACCCAGATGTTAAAGTAGTAGCCCCAGCTAGAATTTGGAAGATGACAAGAGAAAGTGAAATAGAATATGCTAAACAAAAGGGAATACCAATAAAGGCTGAGAGTAGTAAGTATAGCATAGATGAGAATTTATGGGGTAGAAGTATAGAGGGGGATATAATTTCCGATCCCTCAGTAGAGGTGCCAGAAGACGCGTTTGAGTGGACTAAAAAGAGAAGTAATGAGAAACTTAAGTTAACTATAGGATTCGATAAAGGTATTCCAGTTTCGTTAAACGGAGAGAAAATGGATTTAGTAAAGCTTATTCAACTTCTAAATGAGTTAGCCGGTTCTAGGGGTTTCGGTAGAGTTGAACATCTAGAAAATAGAGTAGTGGGCTTTAAGTCAAGAGAGGTTTATGAAGTTCCAGCCGCATTAATTTTGATAAATTCTCACAAAGACTTAGAGAAGACAGTTTATACTCCTTTAGAGTATAGATTCAAAAAGACTTTAGATGCACAGTGGAGTGACTTAGTCTATCAAGGGCTTTGGTTTGAACCCCTCAGAGAGACAATACAATTAGCTGGTGATAACTTAAACAAATGGGTTTGCGGTGAAGTAAAAATTGAGATAGATGGAGACGGCATGAGAATATTGGGGAGGGAAAGTAAGTACTCACCATTCTCAGAAAAAATTGCTAGTTATAACAAAGGCTGGTATCCGACTGATGAAATGGCAAGAGGTTTCATAGAAATATTTGGAATGCACTCATTGTTAACTCGTCAAGTTAGAAGTGGTTAAAATGCTTTATAGGAAGTGGGGTTCAGAAAAGGATTTCGTAGTTTCATATACGTCTTCAGCTGAGGACGATAAAACAATAATAGAAGAAGTTAAGCTTGTAATGAAGGCTCATGTAATAGAACTTTACTTATCTGGATATATTAACAAGATTGTTGCAAAGAAAATATTGCAAGCTATAAACTCCTTTAGGGAATATAATGGTAGCTACGAAGACGTTCATGAGGCAATAGAAGATTATATAATTAAAGTTGCGGGTGAAGATGGTGGATGGGTGGGTTTAGGTAGAAGTAGGAATGATCATGTCGCAAGTGCCTTGAGGTTAAAAATGAGGGAATATTTAATTGACGTCCTAGAGTCACTTTACTCACTTAGGAAGAGTATCTTGAATAAGGCGAGTAAGAGCACAAATATAGTTATTCCAGCTTTTACACACTTTCAACCAGCGCAACCAACTTCTCTGGCTCATTATTTACTCTATTTGGAGGAGGAGTTAAACACGGTGTGGTTGATCATTTTTAACTCCCTAAAATTAGTAAATAGAAGTCCTTTAGGGAGTGGTGCTGTTGTTGGGACTAATGTTAAGCTCGATAGGAAAAGAGAGGCGGAACTATTGGGCTTTGATACAATTATTACTAACACGATTTCAGCAACGTCCTCAAGGGTTGACTTAATAAATGCTGTATATTCGCTCATGTTATTAACCTTAATCTTAAGTCGTTTTGCTGAGGACATGGTATTGCTTTCATCCTCATTTATAGGTTTGTTAAAACTACCAGATACTCATGTAAGTACCAGCAGTTTAATGCCTCAGAAAAGGAATGCAGTTACTATGGAGGTATTAAGGACTAAAATTGCTGAATGCTTTGGTCATTTCTCTTCTTTAATCGTAATGTATAAGAGTTTACCATCTGGTTATAACTTAGACTTACAAGAGATGAATAGACATTATTGGGCTTGTATACCTCATATCATTTCGTCACTTAGCGTGGTTAGAGATTTGATTGAGAATTTGCAAGTTAATGAAAACTATACGATAGATAATAGTATTACTGCAACTGACGCTGCAGAGGATTTATCTCTTACCGGAATTCCTTACAGAAAAGCTTATATGGAGGTTGCCTCTAAAATTAGAGCGGGCACTTTCGTAGGTGGAATTTCTCCAAAAGCTTCACTAGAAAAAAAATCGGTACTAGGAAGTCCAAACCCAGATATCATATCTAAGGAAATAAAATCTAAGGACGAACAGCTGGAAAGTCAATATAATGAGTTCAAGGAATATGTAAATTCTATAATTAGTAAGCTTGGAGAGTTAAAAGTGATAGAAGATGACGTACTGCAATGAAAATCCTGGATTTCTATATTTAGAAGACGGAACTTTAATAAGAGGAGTAGGCTTTGGTGCTAGAGGGATAAAGGCTGGGGAAATAGTTTTTACAACAGCAATGAACGGGTATCCAGAGAGCTTAACTGACCCCTCCTATAGAGGGCAAATACTCGTAATTACTCATCCTTTAGTAGGTAATTATGGTGTACCAGAAAAGAGGGATATAAATGGGATTTTAACTAACTTTGAATCCGAGAGGATACAAATAGAGGGCTTAGTGATAGCTGAGCATACTCAGCCATTTAAGTGGAACTCGGCTATGACTTTAGATGAGTGGTTAAAGAAAGAAGGAGTGCCGGGATTACAAGATGTTGATACGAGAGCTATAGTAAAGAGAGTAAGAGTTAAAGGAGTTATGATGGGAGTAATAGCCTCTAGTATCGATTCTGAAGAGGTTTCGGTAAAACAATATTTAGAAAAGAAATACGATGAGATAGACTTTACTCAGTTCACATCTCCTAAAGCACCGCTTATCCACCAAGGGATAAGTAATGGTGATGTTATAGTGGTAATTGACTGTGGCATCAAGCACGGGATTCTTTATCAGTTACATCTGAGGGGATTTACAATAGTCAGGGTTCCTTGTAGGTATTCCCCAGATAAGATAATGGATTATGATCCTAAAGGGATTGTGTTCAGTAACGGGCCTGGGAACCCTAATTTGCTTACAGACGTTATAAAGAATTTCAGAGAGCTTGTGGAATATAGGGTGCCTATTCTAGGAATTTGCTTAGGCCACCAGATAGCTACTATAGCATTAGGTGGCAAAGTTAAGAAAATGAAGTTCGGTCATAGGGCTATTAATAAGCCTGTAATTGACGTAACTAATGGTAAATGTTATATAACTACTCATAATCACGGTTATGGTATTCTTTCGAAAGAAGATTTACCACCGAATTCGAAACTATGGTTTTACAATCCAGATGATGGGACTATTGAGGGATGGATGCATGAGAAGTACCCTATTATTACCACACAGTTTCATCCCGAGGCTAGGCCAGGTCCTTGGGACGTTACTTGGGTTTTTGATAAATTTAAGAAGATGGTGATAAAAAATGCGTGAAAGTGTAAAGAAAGTTTTGGTCGTAGGTTCTGGTCCTATAAAGATAGCTGAAGCAGCTGAGTTCGACTACTCAGGGAGTCAAGCGCTTAAAGCACTAAAGGAAGAGGGAATAGAAACAGTCTTAGTAAACTCTAACGTTGCGACTGTACAGACGAGTAAGAAATTTGCCGATAAACTTTATATGGTTCCAGTAACGTGGTGGGCTGTAGAAAAAGTAATTGAGAAAGAAAGGCCAGACGGGATAATGATAGGGTTTGGAGGCCAAACAGCCCTTAATGTAGGTGTTGATTTGTATAAGCGCGGAATACTTCAAAAGTACGGTGTAAAAGTTTTAGGAACTCCTGTAGAGGGTATTGAAAGGGCTTTAAGTAGAGAAAAATTCAGAGAGACCATGATAAAAGTTGGCTTATCAGTGCCGCCTAGTTTATCTGCGATGAGTGAAGAGGAGGCTATTGAAAAAGCAAGGCAAATAGGTTACCCGGTAATGGTAAGAGTAAGCTTTAATTTAGGCGGTAGGGGGTCAACTGTAGCGTGGACTGAAGAAGACCTAAAGAGGGATATAGGTAGGGCACTAAGCCAGAGTTATATTCATGAAGTGTTGATAGAGAAGTATTTGTATCATTGGATAGAGTTAGAGTACGAAGTAATGAGAGATAAGTACGGGAATTCGGCTGTAATAGCTTGTATCGAGAACTTAGATCCTATGGGTGTTCACACCGGAGAATCTACGGTAATAGCTCCATGTCAAACATTAGACAACAAGGAGTTTCAAGACATGAGGAGTATGGCAATAGATGTTGCTAGATCAATCGATTTAATAGGGGAGTGCAATGTTCAATTTGCATTAGATCCCAAAGGTTACAATTATTATGTAATAGAAACTAATCCGAGAATGTCTAGGTCGAGTGCTTTAGCTAGTAAAGCTACAGGGTATCCATTAGCTTATGTTTCAGCAAAGCTAGCATTAGGCTATAGTTTATACGAGGTTTTAAACAAGGTCTCTGGTTCAACTTGTGCGTGTTTCGAACCGAGTTTGGATTACGTGGTAATTAAGATCCCAAGATGGGATTTACAGAAGTTTGAGGAGGTTGAAACGTCTCTTGGAACTGAAATGAAGAGCGTTGGAGAAGTGATGAGTATAGGTAGGTCTTTTGAAGAGGCTTTACAAAAGGCTATAAGAATGCTTGATATAGGTGAACTAGGGTTAGTTGGAGGGAAAATATATAATTCTGGGATGAAGAGAGAAGAAGCGTTAAAGTTCTTAAAGGAGAGAAGGCCTTACTGGTTCCTTTATGCTGCTAAAGCATTTAAAGAGGGGGCTACAATAGATGAAGTTTATGAAGCTACTGGGATTTCAAAGTTTTTCTTAAATAAGATAAAAAATGTGGTAGAATTCTATGAGGAGCTCAAGAAGAGTAAACAAATTGACCAAAAGACGTTATTGAAGGCTAAGAAACTGGGGTTAAGTGATTTACAAATAGCGAAAGCTTTAGGGAAGAGTGAACAAGAGATTAGGGAGTTAAGACGTAAGTTTGGTATTGAACCTAAAGTTAAGCAAATAGATACCTTAGCCGGGGAATGGCCAGCAGTTACCAACTACTTATATGTAACTTATAGCGGAAGTGAGGACGATATAGAGTTCTCAGAAAACGCTAAGAAATTACTAATCGTAGGAGCGGGCGGGTTCAGAATAGGTGTTTCAGTAGAGTTCGACTGGAGCGTAGTATCATTGTTAGATGCAGCATCTAAATATTTCGACGAAGTTGCTATCTTAAATTATAACCCCGAAACCGTATCAACAGATTGGGATATAGCTAGGAAACTATATTTTGACGAGATATCTGTTGAGAGAGTGTTGGACTTAATGAGGAAAGAAAACTTCACTTATGTAGCCACATTTACTGGAGGGCAAATTGGCAATAATATCTCTAAGAAATTGGAAGAAGCAGGGGTGAGACTCCTTGGAACTTCTGGTACAAGTGTAGATAATGCTGAAGACAGAGAAAAGTTCTCAAAGTTGCTAGACAGATTAGGGATAAAACAACCCGATTGGGTTTCTGCTAAGAGCTTTGAGGAAGTTAAAGAGTTTATAAACAGAGTTGGATACCCAGTACTTATAAGACCAAGTTATGTATTAAGTGGTTCTTCAATGCAAATAGTGCACAATGATAATGAATTACTAGCTTATTTAAAGAAAGCCACTGAGGTCTCACAAGAGCATCCAGTAGTTGTTTCTAAGTATATTGAAAATGCGATAGAGACTGAGATAGATGCGGCTGCAGATGGTAAGGGAGTTTACGGTATAGTCATGGAGCATGTTGAAGAAGCTGGAGTACATAGTGGTGACGCTACGATGTCAATTCCATATAGGCAATTATCACAATCAGCAGTGGAAAAGATGAAAGAGTACGTACACGCTATAGTTAGAGAATTAGAAATTAAAGGGCCATTCAACGTCCAATTTGTAGTCAAAAATGGTACCCCATATATTATAGAACTTAACTTAAGAGCCAGTAGATCAATGCCATTCAGCAGTAAAGTAGTTGGTAAGAATATAATTCACTTGGCGCTCGAGGGGATCTTAAATGGATTCAAGAACGATGATTTCGTAGAGTTAAAGCCTAAGTCATGGGGAGTAAAAGTTGCGCAATTCTCGTGGGCACAACTAAAAGGTGCTTATCCTTACTTAGGGCCAGAGATGAAAAGCACAGGTGAGGCGGCATCATTAGGTGTTAACTTTTACGATGCACTATTAAAGGCGTGGCTATCAGCCTCTCCAAATAGGCTTCCAGAGAAAGGGGGGATTGCTTTAGTTTACGGAAACGGTAATAAAGGGCCATTAAGTTTAGCTGGAAAGAATTTAGTTGAATATGGTATGCAAGTGTATACCGTTGATGGTGCTGAAATTGAAGGGTTTAAGTCCGTTACCCCAAAGGAGGCTTACTCGCTAGTTAGGGATAGAAAAGTTGAAATTCTAGTAACTGATGGATATCTTAAAAAGCTAGATTATGAGGTGAGGCGTATTGCCGTCGATTATAATATACCCATAATTTTAAATGGAAAGTTAGGTTTAGAAGTAACTAAGTCATTCCTATATAAAGATAATTTAACATTCTATGAAATTGAAGAATATGGTGCTGGAATATGAGAGTGGCATTAATAGTTGATGTAATAAGACAAGAGGAAAAACTAATAGCTAAAGCATTAGATGACTATAAGATCCCTTACGATATAATAAATGTAGCACACGAGCCATTACCTTTTAATAAGGCATTAAGTAGGTATGATGTTGCGATAATTAGGCCAATAAGTATGTATAGGGCATTATACTCTTCAGCTGTTTTGGAAGGAGCTGGTGTTCACACTATAAATTCAACAGACACTATAGTAACTTGCGGGGATAAGATTCTAACATATTCTAAGCTTTTCAGAAACGGTATTCCAATACCAGATTCCATAATTGCCATGTCCCCAGACGCAACACTAAAAGCCTATGAGCAAAGGGGATTCCCATTAATTGATAAACCACCAATAGGTAGTTGGGGGAGGTTAGTATCCTTAATTACAGACTCCTTTGAGGGTAAGACTATCATAGAGCATAGGGAAATGATGGGTAACAGTGCATTAAAAGTCCATATAGTTCAAGAGTACATTCAGTACAAGGGGAGGGATATAAGGTGTATTGCTCTTGGCGGTAAGCTATTAGGCTGTTACGCTAGAGTTATTCCTCCAAATGAGTGGAGAGCCAATGTAGCACTAGGGGGTTATCCAACTAAGATTGAGATAGACAGCAAACTAGAGGAGGTTGCTACTAAGGCTGTAAGTATAGTAGGTGGAGAGTTCGTATCGATAGATATACTCGAACACCCAATTAAAGGTTATGTTGTAAACGAGATGAACGATGTGCCGGAATTTAAAGGATTCATGGTAGCTACTAATATTAATGTTGCACAAAAGGTCGTAGAATATATAAAAGAAAATTACTCTAAATGAGCTAAGAATAAATCGTGATTTGTTTCCTCTAAAAGTCTCCTTAAATTATCTATTTTTTGTCTTAAATTAGGTACTAACGCCTTAGGGTATTCTAAAGTCCATAACATCTCATATAACTCTTCCATAATTTTATAAGTCTTTTCAGCTTCCTCGATTTCTCCCTTCCTTAAATGCTCTAACACTTTTCTTCTCATCTCACCTATAGAATCTGCGATACCTAGAATGTAATACTGCTCTGGAATACCTAACTCCTCCGCAGTACCCACTTTCTCATTAAAATAAATAGAATAAACTATTGAAGCCTCTGATACTTCTTGGAAAGCTGTCCCCACATCACCATACAATAACTCTGGGTAACTGTTTACTAACTTTTTTAGCTCTTCTAACTTTTCAATAGCTTGTTGTAGCTTCTTAAGTGCTTCTTCCTTTCTCCTTTTATGCGAGTTTGATATACTTTCTCCCGAATACCTTATAACTTCTCTTGAAAGTAGCAACAGTCTTTCCCTATTATCGAATCTTTCTTGTAATTTGGGTGTTACTTTCTGAACGTACTCTTTTATATCATTAACTATGTCCATGGGTTAAAGAGCGAAAAAGAGCAAAAAAGATTTTGCGTTTAAGGACAAAAAATACTTATACTATTTATACTTTTTAAGTCTTATGAGAGAAATCAAAAAGGTTTCGGTTATAGGTGCTGGAGTTATAGGTGCGGGATGGAGCACTTTACTAGCTGTAAAGGGGTTCGAGAATTATTTTTACACCGAGAAGAAAGAGACGCTTGAGAAAGGTTTAGCCAAAATTAAGGGGTATTTGCAAGTACTTTATGACTATAAATTAGTGGATAAAGAACCAGAATATTATATGAAATTCATTCATCCAACAACGAATTTTGATGAGGCGATACAGAATACGGATTTAGTATTAGAAGCAGTAATTGAAGATTATGACGTGAAGAAGAAACTGTTTAAGGAGCTAGATGAAAGGCTTGATAAAGATGTCGTATTGGCCAGTAGTACTTCTGGTTTATTAATGACTGAAATACAAAAAGCTATGCCGAGACATCCGGAAAGGGGGGTTATCGCCCACCCTTGGAATCCACCGCATTTATTACCATTAGTTGAGATAGTACCGGGTGAAAAGACTTCAAAGGAAGTCATAGATGCTACAAAAGATTTCATGGAGAATAAGCTTGAAAGAGTTGTTGTTGTTTTAAAGAAAGAAATTCCGGGCTTTATAGGTAATAGATTGGCTTTTGCACTATTTAGAGAAGCGGTGTACTTAGTTGATGAGGGTGTTGCCACAGTTGAAGATATTGATAAAGTGATGACTGCCGCCATAGGCCTAAGGTGGGCATTTATGGGACCATTCTTAACGTATCATTTAGGTGGAGGTGAAGGTGGATTAGAGTATTTCTTCAGTAAGGGTTTCGGATATGGTGCAAATGAGTGGATGCACACATTGGCTAAATATGACAAATTCCCATATACTGGTGTCGTTAAGTCCATTCAACAGATGAAAGAGTATGAGTTCTTAAAGGGTAAAACTTTTCAAGAGATCTCCAGGTGGAGGGATGAAAAGCTAATATCGTTAATTAAATTATTGAGAGGTAAAGTATGAATTAGAAAAAAAATATCTAGCTTTTTTCTTCATCATATTCCTTAAATTCGAGTATTCCTAAATTCTCTAATAAACCTGAATCCGTTACATCGAATAGTATTGCTTCGTCATTTGAGGTATTAACATGGTAGTGGACCATATTGGCCGGAACCACAAAAACGTCTCCTTCTTCCCACTCTAGCTTTTTCCCACCGACTATGCTATAACCCTTTCCCTTTACAACTAAGTAAACTGAAGCCATATTATGTGAGTGCGGTTTTGTACTTACCCCAGGCTTAAGGTACTGGAAGCCTGGCATCATTGTAGGTGTTAACCCCCTAGATCTCCCCGTGGATGGAGAGTAGAACATTACTTTAGCTACTCCCTTCTCTATTGGATTATCTTCAGCTAAAAGCCTAAGTAGTTTTATTACTTGAGAGAATTTAATTACTTTGGGCTTTACTGTCTCGGGTGGATTAGTATGTTCCATAAAGGCTACTACTTTAAGGTCTTCAGCACTTTCTTCTATTTCCCTTACGATATTCTTTATTTCTTCCCTTATAATTTCAGATTGCTTATCAATTCGTTCAACAACTCTGGACATATGTTTATATTGTTTAAAAAGTTTAAAAAGGTGAAAGGTTTTGGACTCGTGTTACATCTATGTTGAGGATAGGAAATGTGTAGAAATTTGCGGTAGAATAATTTGTGATGAAGAAACCGTAAGGGATTATGGTGAGTTATGTGAAAAATGTGTTAAGGGAGATAGGAGTTCATGTATAGAACTGTACAGACGTTTTGGTTGCTGGAGTGCTACGGGCTGGTGGCTATAAGAATTGATAGGAAAGACGCTATTAACCCAGCTATAAACATCAATATAGCCGTAGTCATCTTCTCTTTTAAATCCCCTTCGTAAACAAAACCTAGAATTGATAATGATATTGCAGATAGGAAAATAGTAACTGATACATTTCTAGTCAAATTGTAAATTAAAATCACTACTAATCCTAATAATGGCGAGAGGGAGTGCGAAATAGTACTCAAAATTACTGATAATTTATTCGAATAATCGTATATTGTTCCTTTTAGTGTTCTCATCATTTGCCTTTCTAATTCCTTTAATTCCTCTTGTTTCTCTTTTAACTCTACTATTAACGTGTTCCACATAGAGGATATGGTAACCCCTATAATTCCAGAAACTACTGCTGGGATAAACTTCTGCTCAGACACACCACTTAGTACTGATGCTACTAATACACTTACTGCAACTAATAACCCGTCGAAAGATCCTAATATCAAATATCTTCTAAACAGATGTTTGTCATTTCTAACTGTGATCTTAAAGGCTTCTAAGAGTTTGTTAAACACGTTAAAGTATTGAGTGAACTTATATATTAGCCTTATACTAAAAAGATCGAGATGAATAAAACAATATACTTAGCCCTTGCACTTGTTGTGGCAATATTAACTGCAGCCGGAGTTTATGTGACTAACGCTTCTTATAAAACAACAATAAGTGTACAACAATTGGGAGGAGGTCCTTTACCTAATGGTGAATATAAATTAGTTGTAAAGGTTTTAGTCAATTACGGGCCTTTTGGTGGAGTTCAGCCTTTATCCTCAGCTGACATCTGGTTATATTATAATGACCATTTTCTTAATCAGAGCTTAACTAATGCTTCTGGTATTGTAGTGTTTTATGTAAAGCCTGGTAATTACAAGGTATTTTTCACTGAGTTTCATATTATAAAAAACATTACAGTAAGTGGTAATGTGGAGGTAATTCTAGACTACGCATACTTAAAGACGTGATGAGCACGGAGTACGGCTGAAAGGTGAAGAAGTGGTCCTCGTCTGAATCTTTTTAATTCTCTAGTTCAAGTTTAATATTATGAGTATCAAAATTGATGTTGTAAGGGTTGAAATTCCAGAAGGTACTAACGTTATAATAGGTCAATCTCATTTCATAAAAACTGTAGAAGACCTATACGAAACCCTTGCTTCATCTAGTCCTACATTACGTTTCGGTATAGCCTTTTGTGAGGCTAGTGGTAAAAGGTTAATCAGATGGGATGGAAATGACGAGGAGCTAATAAAAATGGCACAACAGACAGCATTAAAAATTGGGGCTGGTCATACGTTTGTTATTTATCTTAAAAACGGCTATCCAATTAACGTCTTAAACAGGGTAAAGAACGTGGAGGAGGTGGTAAGGATTTTTGCGGCTACAGCAAATCCATTACAAGTACTGGTTGCTGAGACGGATCAAGGTAGGGGTATTATAGGTGTTGTAGATGGTTATACACCATTAGGAATCGAGGGAGAGGCTGACATTAAGGAGAGGAAGGAGTTGTTGAGGAAGTTCGGATATAAGAGATAATGCATTTTCCAGAAGTTTATCAGAAATCTCGACCTCACCTTTACAGTATTTTACTAATGACGCACACAAGAGGATAAGAGCTTGAAGATATTTCTTTTTTATGGGGTCTTTTTCCACTCTCCATTTCCCCTCAAGAACCTCGTGTGCTTCCCAAAATTTTGTCTCAAAGAACAATTCCTTAAATGACTTATTACCGCTGGTTGACAATGGTTCACCAAGTCTTTCTATAATTAAGACTAACGAGTCCTCGTATGTGTCGATTTCAGTATACTTACAAACCCTTATATCAACGATTCTAGCACCCATAACCCTTAATTCTTCTTTTAGAGAAGGTGCATAGACATTTTTTGGGTAGTAGAGTACTATTCGCCGGTTAATCTTTTTACACCGAGGTACTATTCACTTAGTGTTTAAGAAGTTTTATGAGGAAGGAAATGAAGTCGAGTATGAAACAGAGAATCCAGTTAAAGTTGCTGAAATTCCAGATCTTATTTCACAAGTAATAAATACTGATGCTGAAGTTATCGACGTTTATTTTGAGGAAGTTGAGGTTGAAGGGAAGGATATATATCCAACTGTCGTAGTGGATGAGTACTTGCCTAATTCAAATCCCGCTTACTTGATCTATTCTAAAGAGCTAGACGATATAAAATGGGAAGAAATGAAAAGTAAGATAAAAGAAATAGTAACGGGGAAGGGGTATAACGTATGTGACGAAGATGTATTTTACATCTCATTTTGTAAATAATCGTTTTTAAAGTGTGTAGTGAAAATATAATTAATGAATGGCAAAGAAGCAGTACTTTATAGGAGAGAGGGAAATAAAATCAGATGCTTAGCTTGCGCAAGGAGATGTTTGATTGGAGAAGGGCAAATAGGCTTTTGTGGTGTTAGATCTGTAAGAAACGGCAAGTTATACTTAGACGTATACGGTAAAGTCGCTGCTGCGCATGTTGACCCTATAGAGAAGAAGCCATTACTTCACTTTTACCCCGGATCTAAAGTCTTCTCATTTTCCACTTTTGGTTGTAATTGGATGTGTATGTATTGTCAGAATTTTGACATAAGTCAGAGAAGGAGGCCAGAGGGTACTGGAGTAACTCCAGAGGAGTTAGTGGAGATGGCAATAGCTTATGAGGCCGAGGGTATGACTTATACTTATAATGAGCCAGCCATATTCGCTGAATTCGCTCACGATACTGGAGTGCTAGCGAGAAAGCGTGGATTATTTAATACTATGGTTACCAACGGTTATTGGACTCCAGAATTAGTAGATTATACAAAAGATTTCCTAGACGCAGTAACCGTGGACTTTAAGGGTAATGGTGAGGAGAAATTTATGAAAAGATATACGGGGGCAAGTGGGCCGGAACCAATATTAGAAACTATAAGTGGGTTGCACAAAAATGGTGTTCATATCGAGATAACTGACTTGGTTATACCACAGATAGGCGATAATTTGGAGGCTGCAAAGAACTTACTAAAGAAGATTATGGACATATTGGGACCAGGTGTTCCAATACACTTCTTGAGGTTTCATCCGGATTATAAACTGGACTATTTGCCGTGGACTCCAGTGAAGACCCTTGAAGCTCACTATAAGTTGGCTAAAGAAATGGGATTCAATTACGTTTATATAGGGAATGTGCCTGGTCATCCATATGAGAACACTTATTGTCCTAAATGTGGTAATATGGTTATAAGGAGGGATGGGTTTAGAATTCTTGAGTGGCATTTAACTGAGGATATGAGATGTAAATATTGTGGCTATAAGTTACCAATAAAAGGAAAATTGTCAAAGCATGCCTTCGAGGACAGGTTTGAGCCAGTCTTTATCTAATCATTTTACCATCTAGCTCCCTTTAAATTGAGGCTTCCTTTTCTCGAAGAATGCATTAACTCCCTCTTTGGCATCATCAGTACCAAATATAACTCCCCATCCTAAGCTTTCCATATTTAAGCCTGCTAAAATCGGTAGGTCAAGTCCTTGATTAACTAAAAGCTTAATTAGCGTTATTGATACTGGAGGTTTCTCAGCTAATTTTAATGCGAATTCCCTAGTTGTTTTTTCGAGTTCTTGTGCTGGCACTACTTTGTTAACTAATCCGAACCTTTCAGCATCCTTTGCTGATATTCTATCACCAGTTAACATTAACTCCAAGGCCTTCCCCTTTCCTATGAGCCTTATAAGTCTCTGAGTCCCACCAAATCCCGGGTAAATTCCCAGATTTATTTCTGGTAAACCGAGTTGAGCATCCTCTGATGCAATTCTAATGTCACATGCCATAGCCAATTCTAATCCACCACCTAAAGCATACCCGTTTATCATTGCGATAGTAGGTTTTGGCAAAGATTCTATGTAATCCATTAACTCTCTACCCTTTTTAGCGAATTCCCATGCTGTAAGTGGTGTTAAAGTTTTAAATTGGCTTATATCCGCTCCAGCACAGAAAGCCTTTCCTCTCCCACTTATTACTATAACCCTTACTTCCTTATCCTTAATAGCATCTTCTAAGACAGACCTTAACTCATTTATTAATGTTTCATTTATTGCGTTCAATTTATCTGGTCTATTTAAATAAATCCATAAAATTGGGGGTTCCTTGACAGTTTGGATAGTCTCCATCAGCTATATATAGAGACTCACGTTTATAAAATAATATTCCCCATATATGATTATTTGAATAAGGTTTTTAAGAGAATTTTTTAAAGTATTTCATATGGATAGCGACAGAACACCGTTATATTACACTTTTATAGGTGTTATACCAATAGCCGGAAGTAGTATTGCATCTTTCTCAATATCTCAATACTTCAAGGACTTCTTTGAAACCTTGCGATATCTCCCCTTGACAATAGGGCTTTCTCTTCTAACTACTTTCGTTATAACTTACAATTATCTGAGAAATTTTGTGATTGAAAGTCTTGTAATAGTCGCAGTTTTACCATTCGCAATAGCTTATTTGAATAGTAAGAGATTTGACAATATTCAGATAAATGTTAATGAATATTATATTGAAATTTTGTTCAAAGTCCCGGTTAAGAACTATATATTTGATGATCCAGCAGAATTGTTTGAATACGTTTATGAAAAAGCATTAAAGAAAGTTAAACCTCCTTATTCAAGCAAATTAAAAGCTTTGAGTAGTTGTGGAAGTCTAAGAGTTATTCCGAAAGAGGACTATTTAATATTAAGGAAGAGATGTGGTGATACTAGTATAGAGGTTAAAGTTTATAAAGACAAGGACGCTGACTTAAAGGTTACTATGTCATATTGACCGAAATTTTTCTCCCCCTTAAAGCTTTTTCACTTTTATTAACATACATTTGTAATAGTTTGTATTCCCTTTAATATGGCATTTATTTTTAGGTTAAGAGTAAGCGTTGGTTTGATTAAACTTTCTTAGGTTTTATTAAGCAAAATTGTACCTATAGAGGGTCATGTAAAACCTGAACCAAGGTCTAAAATTATTGGAATATAGATAGAGGATGAGGAAATTATGGGGAATATATTCTCTTCAGATTAACTTGAACAACATTAAGAGTAGTAATATTACAGCGAGATACGGTGATGAGATCTTAAATGAAGTCCACGCTTCTTCTGCGGTGGGGTTCTTAATAAGCCTTGCGTTAAAGTATAATAATATTGCGGATATTGCCGACGCTATAACTAAGTAAAATAAACCGAAGTATAAATAAAATGCCAGCACAATAGGTATCATTAAAATATTCGATATAGCAATAGCTATCGCTGAAGTTTTCTCGCTAACTAGTATAGGGAGCATGGGTATTTCGGCTTTCTTGTAATCGTCTTTAAATCTAAGTGCTAATGACCAGAAATGCCCTGGAGTCCAGGCGAATATTAATAACCCTAAAAGTAACGATTCTAAAGTAAAAGAATTAGAAGAAGCCGAATAACCAGCCCAGGCCGCAGCACTTCCTGCAAAACCACCAATTATAATATTTAACCACGTTCTAGGTTTCAGAAATATCGAGTACACAAATACGTAAATCAGAAAGCCTAATGCAACGAAAAATGCTGTTAATGGGTTATCAAGTAAGGAGATCAATGTTCCTATTATTGCTAGAGACGTACCCACAATGTACGCTTCTTTTCTACTTACTTCGCCTTTAACTGTGGGTCTCCAAGAAGTTCTGGTCATCATTTTGTCTTTCTCTATCTCTAACCCACCATTAATTATCATTCCTCCCCCAGCAGCCAAACTACCTCCTACAAGTACTGGTAATATATTTAACCACATTGTTGTTTTAGAAACGCCTAGAATAAACCCAGCAATTGCTGCCATATCTAATAAACTTATAACTTTAGGTTTTGCCAGATTAATGTAATCAGAAACTTTTTTTGAAAGACCTACTGACATCAGTTTAAATTCAGTTACACAGATAAAAAATCTTTTTATAAACTTTTTTTAGGTTAGATTGCTCGAAAATAAATTTTGATATAAAGTTATCAATTACGTAAATAAACCTTGCTAATAATTAAAAAACAAATGCTTATAGTCGCTTTTAGGGGTTATTATAAACAGCCTTTTTCTAACAGTACTAAGTCTGAAAGCGCTGCAAAGGCTGCAGTTAAAGGCCCTGCACCTGGTCCTCTGATTACAATTTTCTGAATATCCGTGACTATTTCAAGTGCATTATCGACTCCATCTACATGATATAGTGGATCCTCTGGATCTAAATATTTGGGCGAAACCTCCACTTTATCTTTGTCAGCATATGCTATTAGTTTTACTTTCTTACCATCTTTATAGGCGTCTCTAACGTTCTGTATTCCCTCAAATTTTATATCTCTTATAGTAACTCCTTTTTTTAGCATATAATTCGAAAGTATGACTATTTTAGCAGCTGCGTCAAATCCATTAATGTCTAGTGTTGGGTCTTCCTCAGCATATCCCAATCTTTGAGCTTCCTTTAGTGCACTCTCAAAGCTCTCTCCATTATACATTTTGGATAAGATGAAATTTGTAGTCCCATTTAGTATTCCCCTTATGCTAATTACCTCACTGGCCGAAATAATTCTGTAAAGGTTAATAGACGGAGTGCCACTCATAACAGTACCCTGGAAACCTATTTTAGCCTTCCCGCTTAGCCTCATGATCTCATCATATGCTAAAGCTAGTGGGGCTTTATTTGTAGTAATTACGTGAATCCCGTCCTTTAAAGCTTGAATATAAAGTTGTAAAGAGGGAGAGCCATCCTTATAATTTGCTGATAACATGTCAACTATTACGTCTGGTTTTATTTTCTCATAAGCCGTAAACACATCTCCCTTAATATCTGCTCTGAACTCGTAACCTCCGCCTATCATTATTCCTCTTCTGGTCACTATTCCGCCTATTTCATATTTCTCCAATTCCTTTACTTTACTCCTCTTTTCCATAAAGAGTTTGTAAAAGGCTTTTCCAACATTTCCGAAGCCTAATATTAAAATCCTCATATCACATACACCTCCTTATTCCATGACCCATTCGCATATTTTGATAGAAGTTCAGCTACGCTGGCTACAGCGTTTTTAACGAGTTCTTCACTGACGTTAGGGACACCAGCGCCTATTATTAATACGTCTTTTGTGGATTGTATAATATTTGTAAGCGTTGAGTCCCTATGAGGATATATGTGCATAACTTTACCCTCCGAATCTACTAAAATTGGTATGTTCGGTTCTATCTTTTCCGCGTCTTTCTTACCTATACCGTAAAATAGTTCATCACCTTTACTCATTCTCAGCGTTAATGGGTACTTGAACCTAGCCCTATCATATATCCCTATAGGTACTAACGTGTTGGCGCTCACTAAGTTTCCTATATCAACTACGTTATTAATTCTAGGTAGGTTACCGTTTCTACTAATCCTTCTCCTCAAAGCTTCACCACTCGGTCTAGTCTTTGTAGGATCTATCTTTATTTTCCAATAAAAATCTCTATAAGCTCTAATTACTGGGTCGTTCTTCAACTCATCTGGATTTAACTTCCTATATTTTTCCTCAATTTTCCTTATTTCTTCCTCTAACGCTCCAGTTGTATTTTCTACTTTTATGTTATCAACCTCAGTATAAGCTATGAAAATACCTAAAGCTTTAGCTTTCTCACAAATTGAGATTTTTGACACGTTTCTATTCTTCACTAGTTGAAATTATTAGCTTTGCTTTTTTTACTCCTTTAAGTGATGAGAGTTTATTGGTCAAGTTAAGTAAGTCGCTTTTTATCCCTTTTACGGCAATTGCTTCGACACATATTTTTCCCCTATGTACGTGAAGTACTGATAATATAAAATCCTCATACTCGTGTTGGAATTTGAGAACCTCTTCTGATTGTTTCTCATCGTACACTACGTTTATTATTCCTAGAACCATTCTGTTATCTTTCTCATTTTCGTCGAGGAAATCTCTTAATGCAATTTGTATTATCTTACTCCTATCACTAATTTGGTTTTCTGACATGAATTTCTCTAACCTATCATAAAGATCTTTAGGTATTGAAACACTGAATTTTTCAACGTTCATTATTTAATACTCTCTTGGCAAGTATAAATTTATGAACGTACTTAAGAGAGCTGAGGAGTTAGGGGCTACGTTCGCTGACTTAAGGTACATGAAGATTAAGGAGTTATCCATTTTATTTACTGAGGACAGAGAAGTAGTAACCTCTAATGGTATTGATGAGGGTTATAATTTACGAGTATTATATAAAAATAACTGGGGTTATACTTCAACTACTAATGAACTTACTGAAGATGATGTTAAGAATGCGATAAGATCTGCAATAGGTGATGAAAAAGTTAACATAGTCTTCTTACCCCCTAAGAGAGATGAAGTAAGAATAAAACCCAAATACTACATGCCTTCAATAGAGGAAAAATTCAAGGATTTAAAGAAGCTTAAAGAAGAGCTACTTAACCTAGACTCGAGAGTTAAAAGCGTTAACATAAGATACTACGAGGCTGAGATAGAAAAATATTATGAAAGCACTGAGGATAGGGAGATTAAGCAGTCTTATGTAATCTCTGGTTTATCAATAAATGTTACCGCAAGGGAAAACGATATGATCGCTTCTGCCTCCTATAGTGATGCGACCTTAATGGGATACCCTTTAGAAGTTTTTGACCTTAATGGGATACTCAATGTCTTAAAGACCAGGCTAAATAACCAGTTTATCGGTATAATGCCTAAAGCTGGTGAATATACCGTAATTTTGGCACCAGAGGTTGTAGGTGTTTTTGCACATGAAGCTGTTGGACATTTGGCAGAGGCGGATTTAGCAGTAAATGGGATATTATATCCTTTGAGAAGTCAAAAAATTGCACCAGAAATTGTTAACATAATCGACTCACCATCAAGCTCTCATCAATCTGCAATAGGTTATACTGTTTATGATGATGAGGGAGTTGAAGGTAGGGATGTATATATTATAAAAGATGGAGTTGTTAACGAGTTCTTAACCGATAGGTATTTTTCAGCTTATCTAGGAGAAAAACCTAGCGGTAACGCTAGGGCTGAGGATTTCAGAAATCCAATCTTAATTAGGATGAGGAACACATATTTTGCCCCTGGTAATACAAGTTATGAGGAAATGATAAGGGAGACAAAAGACGGGTTATTATTAGTATCTACTGCTGGAGGTCAAACAAGTCCAGATGGTACTTTCCAGTTCGGCATACAAGAAGGTTATGTAATTGAAAACGGTGGAATAAGTAAACCGTTGAAGATTGTTGGGATTTCCGGCTATACTATTGAGACGCTAAAGAATGTCAAAGAGATTTCCAAGACAATCGAGTTTAAAGCTGGTTATTGCGGAAAAGAAGGTCAAAGTGTACCAGTAAGCACTGGTGGTCCTTACGTGAAGGTAGAGAAGATGAAGGTAGGTGGTTTAATTGGTTGACGAATATGCAATAATAAATAAAGCTAAAAGCCTTGGATATCAAGCCGAAGTTTATTCTATTAAACTTAAACAAGTGCAAATAAAGGGCGGGGATCAGAAACACGCTTTTTTCCTTTCAGATAGCGGTTATGGAGTAAGAGTGATAAAGGACGGTAAGATGGGTTTAGCTTATTCTACTAGGTTAGATGAGAAGTTACTGGATTTAGCAATCGAAAGCTTAAAGCCCAGTAAAGAGGACGAGTTTAACGTAATTCCTTCTCGGGAAAACGTGGAAAAATTACCTTTGAAATATTTTGATATAAATGACGCTTTTGATAAACTTTCAGAAATACTAAATAGTGTTGAAGAGATAAGGAATATAGCCAATATAACTTCTGACTATTATGAGGCAATTAATTCTATCATAAAAGTAGTTAACACAGATGGGATTGATGTTGAAGAGGAGAGAAGCTTAGTAAATGTTTCGCTCTCTTTCGTTTTTAAGAGGGACAATTTTGTTTCGCCAGAAATTTATGAAAGCATATCCTCAAGGGACTTCAATAATTTGGATATCAAAGGTTTGTTAGAAAGGGTTAAGGAAAAAGCTGAAATATTTAAGGACTACAAGAGTGTTGGCAAAAAGTTTAATGAAGTAATATTAACTCCCAAAGCAATATCTACACTCCTATCACCACTCCTCTCGTTTGCAGTCTCTCTTGAAAACGGTTATAGGAATAGAAGCCCGTTAATGGAAGGAGAGTATATAAAGGAAGGATTAGTAATAATTGATAACCCTAGAATACCTTACGCACCATATAGTAGGTCATTTGACGGTGAAGGATTACCTTCTAAAGTTGTGAAGATAATTGATACTAGTTTTGTTAAATATTTATCAAATACCTATTGGTCATTAAGAGCTGGAAAAGAGAATACTCACTCCTCAGTCAGAAGTTATGCCACGTTACCCGTAATTTCAACAAGTTTAGTGGAAATAGACGTTAATGAGAAAGCCGAAGAAGACACGGTCGTAATTGATGAAGTTCAAGGAGTACATACTAGTAATTTTGCCACTGGACAGTTCTCTGTAACAGCTCCAGTAGCATGGTATAAGGGTGTCGCAGTGAAGAACTTAACTCTTACCGGTTCTCTTAAATGTATGCTAAAAGGTATTATAGGGAGTGTAGGCAATAAGAAAGAAATTTACGGTAACGTCTACACCTATCCGCTGAAAATAAAAGGGATAAATGCAGCGTAATTTATGACGGATCGGATCACGTGTTTTTTATATGGACTGAAGGTAATCACGTAAGTTTAATCTCGTTATGTGAAATCTTTTGGATATGAGGTGATAATAGTTTTCTAGGTATTGTCTGTACTCTTCTTTTAGTTTATCTTTAAGTAAATACTCTCTAACTATTCCAGAGACATAATCCGCTGGATGAATTAGTTTGCATTTGTCATGGCCAGTAAAATCTATTTTGATAACGTTAGCAAGAGTCCAGTTTCTGAAGTTAATATAAATATATTGCTTGTCAGCTTCACGAAGTATCGGAGTCCTATCGTAATATACTTTTATTCTTTTCCCCACAACATATTCTCTTAGTTTTAATCCGATAATTTTCCCATACAAGATTGCGGAATAATTACTTAGTTTTTCTTTTTTCTTGTCTAATATTACTGAAAATCCTTCTAGTCTAGTTAGTACATTGGTTATGAATATTCCTTTAATATCCTTACCAAGTTTAGAGGGTTTAGGCGTATCTTCAGACCATTTAAAATATCTTATTCTTTTTCCAGTGAGTTTTTCGACCTCTTTTAATGCTTGATCATATAGTTCAAGATAGTTTTCTAAGTCTTTTATAATAACTGCCGAGATTACGAATGGGTCTTCGTCGTTGGGGTTACCAGCTTCGTCTATTGAAACAATTATATCTGTTTTTTCACTCACGCAAATGCTTATAAGTTATCAAATAAAATTTTTAAAGTGGGAGTGCACGGGGATACGTGCACGATGATCAGAAATAACGAGTGCACGGGGATACGTGCACGATGAGTGAGTTTATTAACCTTCTATTCTTTGCGAGTTTATACTGAGTAGCCACGTGTATTAAACATAAACTAGAAATGAGAACATATAGATAGATGGTTAATTGTAACTTAAAAAGATTCAAAAGAGGGAACAAATATCTGATTCAGAACAAGACAAATTTTTACTTAAGTTCGCAAAATTAATAGTAAAACTACTCTTAAAATTCTATTATGTAAGGTAACTGTTCTTAATTCGTTGAAGTTTTTACCACAATGAAACTTTTTAATACCTATCTATAGCATTAGAAATGATTAGATATGTTTAAAAAAATACTCGTCGCATATGATGGTTCGGACCATGCTATTAGGGCATTAGATATTGCAATTGATATTGCTAAGAAATACGAAGCTAAACTAGACATTGTAGAAGTTGTGGACACTGCGGCATTGTTAGGGATGGGAGTCGCACCTATACCCGGTGAAGTGATTCAACAAGTTTACAATAAGGCAAAAAATGATGTAGACTCCGCAAAGTCTAAGGCTCAACAGCAAGGCGTAAAAGAAGTTGAATCTGTTGTGCTTGAAGGTGATCCAGCTACAGCAATTCTTGAATATGCTAGTAAGAACGGCGTAGATTTAATAGTGACTGGTAGTAGAGGACTTTCAACCTTTAAGAGAATAATATTAGGTAGTGTTTCAACAAAGATAGTTCAGGATTCTAAAATACCTGTCTTAGTAATTAAGTAATGTGTTATGTATCAAGGGATTCAACCCTTTTTACATCTTCTACCTCAAATATTCCACAATCTGTTACTAACCTCCCCATGAAGTCTACGAACAACGCTTTACAAACCTTCTCTTGTTCAGCGATTATTTTTATCCTTCTATTCTTAATTGATAAATACTTGTTTATTTCCTCAATTACCCTATCTTGCTCAAGGTTCAGATATTCCTTTATCTTGTTTATTATTAAGCTAAGAAATTCATCGTTATCAATTCTCTTACCTAATTGTAACAGAGAAATGGCATTTACGTCTGGAGGAAAAGACTCTACATTAGTATCTATTCCTATACCTATAAACACTGTACTTCCCTTATTACCCATCCCTCCTTCACTTATACCCTCTATTAGTATTCCAGCTACCTTCCTATCATCTATCACTATATCGTTAGGCCACCTTATTAAGGCATTAACGTATTGTGAGATTGATTCCCTTACTGCTAGTGCTGTTTGCAATGTCGCTAAAGGTATCTTCTCTGGGTTAAATCCTTTAATCACGTAAGTAAACCACAGTCCTCCCTTCGGCGAATACCACCCTCTCCTATATCTACCTCTAGCCTCGGTTTGTTCTTCTGCAACTATAACGAACTCATTAGCGTTAATCATTCTATAAATTGCTTCAGCTAAGTCTTGGGTTGAAGTCACGCTAGGGAACTTAAAGACTAACATACTTGTACACATCACTTATTTCTTTTATAATTGAAAAAGCTGAAGCTTTCCTGGCCCTATTCATTATAGCAAAACCTATCCCTCTCTCTGGAAAACCTACCATTATACCTAAATCCACGTTTAGCTTATCGAGTTCTCTAAAAGAATCAAATAAGTTCTTTGCAACCTCATATAAGTTATTATCACTCCCCAACACTAATATGGGGAATCCCTTGAACTCTTCTTCTAACTCCCTTGGTAAAAGCAATGCTACTTTATATTTCTTAGAAAGCAAATCAACGACGTCCCGCAAGATGGTCCTATTCTCCACTAGAAGTAGTTTGGTATTAGGTGCGTAATGCTTATATTTCATTCCGGGTGCTAACGCTATCTCCGCTTCCTTCTTTCCTTCAGCGAACTCTGGAATTATTAAGTCCGGGAAGAAATTCCTTAACTCCTCAATTGTAAAAGGCCCTGGACGTAAAAGTACTGGAGGATTAACACTGACGTTTACAATTGTGGACTCCACCCCAAAGAACGTATGTCCCCCATCAATTATTACGTCAACTCTCCCGTTCATATCAGCTATAACGTCTTCAGCCTTAGTTGGGCTGGGTTTGGTTGCTAAATTAGCACTTGGTGCCGCAATAGGTACACCACTTTCCCTAATTAATTGTAATGCTATAGGATGTGCTGGCATTCTAACTGCTACGGTGTCTAAATTCGCCGTTACCTCCTTAGGTACTTTCTCGGTTTTCTTCAGCACAAACGTTAAAGGCCCCGGCCAAACAATTTGTGCTAACTCTAACACTTTATCTGGTATATCCTTTGCTACTTCAAAGAGCTGGTCTAAATCGGATATATGAACTATTAAGGGATTATCGACTGGTCTATTCTTAGCCTTAAAAATCTTTAGGCAAGCCTCTCCATCATAAGCGTTAGCACCTAACCCATAAACCGTTTCTGTGGGAAACGCGACTGTGCCTCCCTTCTTTATAACTTCAGCTGCTTGCCTTATTTTTTCTGGTTCAGGGTTAAGAGGATCAATCTTGAGTATTAAAGTCATAAAAATAAAAGTGGTCTCTCAATTTTTAAAGTAAGTGATGAGGAACCTTCGAGTAGGATTGATGACATAGGCGCTCTGAACTGATTAAATGAGAGGTGATTAGTGAGGTGATCGCTGAACATTGATGAGAGGGGGTAATTCCCCCTTTTATAACATAAGATTTTAAGTTACGAATTAGATGTATAGTCGATGTCTGATCAGTTATTATTAACTGGGAACCTTCAAGAAGCCGCTAAAAAAGCCATTCAATGGCTAATTAATAGGAAGCCTATAAAGAATTTAAGGGATTGGGGATTAGCTTTCTCATTATGGCCCCCTCACTTGACTACTAGCTGTTGCGGTACAGAATTTGGAGCTTTTGCAGCTGGGAGATTTGATTCTGAAAGATTCGGTGTACTTCCTTTTTCCTCAGCTAGACAAACAAACCTTTTAGTCATCGAGGGTACCTTAACTAGGAAAATGGCTAGAGCTGCTAAAATAGTCTATGATCAAATGCCCGAGCCCAAATTTGTTATAGCAATGGGCGCATGTTCATTGGAAGGTGGGATATTTTGGAATTCCTATAATACAGTTCTACCCTCAGAAATCGGTATACCAGTAGATATTTATGCGCCAGGTTGTCCCACGAGACCAGAAGCTTTAGCTAGGGCTATAATAACACTCCAAAAAAGGATAAGGAATCAAGGTGTAAAAAGTACATCAGCATAATCAACGTCAATTATTTTAGCCTTAACCTTGTGTTTATATTCTAACTTAAACTTAGTTGGTATTGTTTCAATCTCAATACCGTTCCAACTTCTCAGAAACTCCCTAATGCCCTCTATTAACCCATTTCTATCTCTTGCTATTACTGGTAAATCATGGATTATTAGTATCTTATCCATCTCTTTCTTCTTTATGCCCAAAAAGACTAAATCCGAAGTTATCATTAATCCATTTTTCCTAGCCCTTATGTTAAGTACTATCTCATCATCGTCATAGAGTGAGGAAAGTCCTCCATCTCCCTCTTTTACATTAACGTCATACTTATATCCCGTAATCAATTTCTTTTTCAAGAGTATTAGCTCTCTAAGTTTTACCTTATCTTCATTATATGAAATAAAAGCTGGATATTCCTCGGCTAGTGAGGATACAAATCTCTTTGTAAGTACAATATACTTCACTTCTGGTGTAAGAATTGATGAAATGTTAACTCCTTGTATGTTCATATGAGAATATTCTCCTTCATAGCTTTTCTCCTTATCATTTAATTGTACTTTAATTCTTTTTAAAATCATGTGAACAATTTTTAATCTCGAATAAATTACGTTAAACTTGCAAAACCATCTACATAAACTTTGGGAGTGTTTTTAACATCGATGAACATTAACACAAATTATAATGATTAATATCGCGCGAAAAATAAAAACTATTCAACGTCGTAAACTCAGACTTTTTATATATTAAAAACGAATTCTCACTTATGAATCATGAGTTATACAAACTAATATCAGATTTAATAAAATTCCCAACAATTAATCCCAGCGAAGAAAAGGAAAGTTATTACGAACTTGTAGGGTACTTGAGTGATTATCTAAAACTTTCCGGGTTTAGTCCCAAAATAATTGAGTTTGAAAAGGGGTGGCCAGTTTTAATGGTAGATAACGGGCAGAGCAGTAGGAGAGAGATTATGCTTAACGGTCATTACGATGTAGTACCTACTGGAGAAAAGAGTAAATGGATCGAAGATCCTTTTTCTGGGAAACTGACAGAAAATGGGATTTTCGGTAGGGGCGCTACAGATATGAAAGGAGGTTTAGGGGTTCAGGTTAAGGTATTTACCGAGATTGCCGATAAAGTAAATTACAAGCTCTCCTTTGTAGCCGTACCAGATGAAGAGACTGGAGGGTTTTTCGGTAGTAAATATTTAGCAAAAAATTATAAGCCTAGCTTAGTTTTAATTTCAGAACCTTCCGGATCTAAATACATAAATATAGGCGAGAAAGGGCTACTACAAGTTAAATTGATTGCGAGAGGTAAGGTAGCCCACGGTAGTTTACCTTCATTGGGCGATAATGCGATTATGAGATTGGTGAAAGACCTCTTGTCGTTGGAGAGAATAAAAGAGGTCGAAGTTAAAATACCGGATGAAATTAGAGATGCTTTATTAGCCCTTGCAAATGATATTACCAAAAACGATTTTCAGAAGATTTCATTTAACCCGGGTATTATAAAAGGTGGTATTAAGATTAACGTAGTTCCAGACTACGCAGAAGCGGAAGTAGATATGCGTATTCCCCCGGGAATATCCACATCTGACGCACTTCAAATAATTAAGTCATTAGTGTCTTTCAGCGAGGTTGAGCCAATTGACCTTTCCGAGCCGAACTATACATCGCCTAATAACGAATATGTAAAACTCCTTAAATCAACGATCGAGAAAGAATTGGGAGTTACCCCTAAAGAGTATATAATAACGGGGGCTACTGATGGCCGATATTTTCGTTATGAGGGAGTCCCTGTAATAGTTTATGGGCCGGGAGAACTAGGTAGTGCTCATTCTTACAACGAGTTCGTGAGCTATGATGAAGTTGATAATGTATATAAAGTCTTACATCGTTTTCTATTAGATTTAACAATGTTAATTTCATAGTCGTAGGCTTATTAATACTAAGTAATTTTTGATATCAAGAGAAAGATAAATGTGAAATGCTGGTCGAATTAACGTTAAGGGGAAGAGGAGGACAAGGCGTTGTAACCGCTGGAGAACTTCTCGTAAAGGCTGAAGTTTTGGACGATAAATATGGGCAATCAATTCCTTTCTATGGCGGTGAGAGAAGAGGAGCGCCGGTAGTCTCTTATGTAAGGCTTTCGGATCAGCCTATTTTCCTGCATAGGGAAGTTTATAATTCTGATGGTGTTGCTGTTTTTGATCCCTCCTTATTTAAGATTATGAATATCACTGAAGGAATCAAAGAAAGCGGGTTCTTATTAATTAATTCCTCACAGCCTAAGAGAATATGGAAGAGGGAATACATTGTCGATGCGACAAATATTGCAAAAGAGTTAGGATTGGTTGTGGCTGGCTGGACTGTAGTCAATACAACAATGGTAGGGGCGTTAGCTAAGGTTTTAGGTCAACCAACTTTGGCCTCCCTTGAGGAGGCAGTAAAAGAGGAATTCCATGGCAAGTTAGGAGAGTTAAATGCTGAAGCTGTAGAAAGAGGTTATAAGGAGGTGAGGTTAGTTGATTAAAGTCCCAGAAGGAATCCCAATAGCTAGGCCTAAATTGGGTTCTGCTGGCCATACTGGTAATTGGAGAGTCGAAAAGCCGGTAATTGACTATTCTAAGTGTACAAAATGCAGACTTTGTATTCTATATTGCCCTGAAAATACCATAGATATGTTAGAGGATTATTTACCTCAAATAGATTATGATTATTGTAAGGGTTGTGGAGTTTGTGCACAAGTTTGTCCTACTCATGCGATTCAGATGGTTATGGAGGTGAAGTGAATGCAGGTTTTAAAAAGGAAAAGTTTGGCTTTAGTAGGTAATCACGCAGTAGCTTATGCTATTAAACAAGCAAAGCCACAAGTATTGGCTGTTTACCCAATTACTCCTCAAACTACAATGCTTGAAAAACTCTCAGAGTACATATCTAATGGTGAGCTAAAGGCAGAACTTATAAGGGTTGAAAGCGAACACTCCGCACTAGCCGCAATATATGGTGCTGCTCTAGCCGGTGCTAGGGTATTTACTGCAACTGCTTCACAAGGTCTCTTGTACATGACTGAAATGATATATTGGGCTGGGGGCCAAAGAGTACCTATGGTCGCTGCTGTGGCAACTAGGGCAATTGCCGAGCCTTGGAGTATATGGGATGATCATCAAGATTTTGTGAGTAAGAGAGATGCGATATGGATCCAAATGATGGCCGAAAACGTTCAAGAGGCTTACGATCTTACTATACAGGCTTTTAGAATTTCTGAAGATGAAAGGGTTATTCTACCAGTGATGATGGGATTTGACGGTTTCATATTAACTCACACTATGGAGAGGATAGAAGTGTTAGAGGATTGGGAGGTAGATTCTTTCCTACCACCTAGAAACTTTAACCTTATCGACTTCTCAGATCCCATAGGCATAGGACCTATCGCAACGCCAGATGAGTACATAAAATATCGTTATGAAGCTAAGAAAGCTATGGATAGGGCGAAAGGTGTTATAGAGGAGATTATGAGAGAATATGAGAAGTTGAGTGGAAGGAAACAGTATGGTTTAGTTGAGTGCTATAAGTGCGAAGATGCTAAATACGTCTTTGTTACGATGGGCGCCTGGAGCGGCGACGCGAAGGTTGCAGTTGATAGGCTAAGGAATGAGGGATTAGAGGTTGGGTTACTCAAAATCAGAGTATTTAGGCCTTTCCCGAAAGAGAAAGTTAGAGAGTATTTGAACTCCATGAAAGAAGTAGTCGTGTTCGATAGAGCTGTCTCCTATGGTTCTGGAGGAGTTCTAGCGAATGAGGTAAAAGCTGCAATGTACGGTAGTAATGTTAATATTCATAGTGTGATAGCTGGTCTGGGAGGGAAAGATGTAAGACCCTTACATTTCCAACAAGTCATGTATGATTTAATTAACGGTAAATTGGAGGAAGAGAGGTGGTTGTTATGACTCTCATCACAGTTCCAAAAAGGCAAATAAAATTCCTTAGAGGAAACGCTGCTTGCCCAGGGTGTCCAATCCCCAAAGAATTAGACATCTTACTTGAGGAATTAGGAGAAAAGACAGTATTAGTAGTCCCAGCCTCATGTACTACAGTAATAATGGGTGATACTAGTGGAATGCCCTCTACTGTACCAGTAGTTCACAGTGCTTTTGCCGCTGCACCGGCAATTGCCTCTGGTATTGTAAGGCAGTTAAGAATGAGAGGTGATAAAGACGCCACTGTTGTAGTATGGGCCGGTGATGGTGGTACTGCTGATATAGGCTTTGCCTCATTAAGCGGTGCCGCAGAAAGGAATGAGGATATACTTTATGTATGTTACGATAATGAGGCTTATATGAACACTGGTATTCAGAGGTCGAGCTTAACTCCTCATGGAGCATGGACAACAACAACTCCAGAAGGAAAAAGAGAGTTTAAGAAACCGATGCCTTTCATTATGGCTGAGCATAAAATACCTTATGTTGCTACGGCTTCAATAGCTTACCCATTTGATTATCAGGCCAAAGTTAGAAAGGCTAAGAGTATTCACGGGTTTAGGTACATTCATCTGTTATCCCCATGCCCACCCGGTTGGAGATTTGATAGTAGTCTAACTGTGGAGATTGCAAAATTAGCTGTTGAGACTGGCATATGGCCTTTATTTGAGATAGAGTATGGAGAATTTAGGTTAACCAGTGTCAGTAAGACTTTATTAGATAAGTCTAAGAGGAAGCCAGTGGAGGAGTATTTGAAACTACAGGGTAGGTTCAGTAAGTTGAAACCCGAGGACATTAAAAGGATACAAGATTACGTGGACGAGATGTGGGAAGAAATAGCTCAAATGGTTAAGAAGTGAGATGCTAAAACCCCTATTAGATGTGTAGCTACCGCAGCACTTATCCCTAAGCCCATCATTTCTAATCCTTTTTTCCAAGGTTTTACTTCACTTAGTAACCCTATTATTGAGCCCACAGTAAAAATGGCTAGGGCTGAGATTATATAAGATACTAATAGCCCTGTAAGACCACTTAAGCTAAAGAAGTATGGAAGAATAGGGACTATCGCGCCAACAATGTACGATATTCCAGTAATTAATGCGCTTGTTTTTGGGTTTTCCTCAACCTTAGGTGCTACTATATCTTCTGCAACGTCAACTAATTGTGGTGAAATTTTCGTAGCTATATTCCCTTTTATGCCCAATTCCGTAAGAATCGCTGCAAGCTTTTTTGAGACTTCTTCTCTATCTACAAGCTTTTGCAATTCAATCTTCCTCCTTTTACTCTCATTTATCTCTTTACTTGATTTAGTTGATAAATAAGCACCTATACTCATAGATAACATGCCAGAGATCCCGACTATTAGGCCAGAAATTGCAACAACTAATGGATTTTGTATTGCACCAGATATGCCTGATGTAGCTGCTAAGACTTCTACTAATCCATCACTTATACCATAGACGAAGTCCCCTACGTCCTTAGCTTTTATAGTATTTAGTAATTCCTCGTGAACTGCTTCGTCAACACTTAATTCTCTCATTTTTCTTCTCTCATCTTCGTCCAACTCGTAACTTTTCGACAATTCATAATATTTCTCAATATCTGTTTCCTCTCCTCCTTCTAGCAATTTTATTGTCAGCTGTAGTCCTAATACTCTCCTAATCAGTTTGTAAGCTTTAATTTTCAGATTATCTGAGAAAGAGAGTTTTGTCTCTATTTTTATTCCTCGTTTCTCTGCAATTTCTTTCCAAATTTCAGAATGCTTTTTCTCCATCTCTGACATTTTCTTAAGGTAAGCTTTCATATTACGGTCTTTTTCCACCTTGTATAACTCATAATAAACGTGGCTATCAAACAGCTCTTCTTTATACTGTTTTTTATAGTCCATATGAAATTTGTAATTACTCTAATTTAAAAGTCTTTCTAATTAACTATGGGTAAACTATTTTCTCACCCAACTACTCTATATCAAGAAAAACTATTGAAAAAATTTAAATCTTCATATACTGTATAAAACGGGATGAAAAAGAGTTTAGCATTATTAACTCTTGTGTTTTTACTACCGATATTAAGTATAAGTGGTATGGCATATGCTATCCAAGCAAATCCCCTATTCTTGGCAGTATATCCTCCTTTTTCAGTAATTAATGTAGTTAACACTACTTATATAGGTGCTACTCAATACTTTAACAATAACGTAACACAAATCATCATGTTTGTAGCACATAATTCGTCCATAAAGGTAGAACTTATCAACGCAACAACTGGCTTGATGGTAGCGTGTATCTACGCATGGATACCTACATCCCTATACAATTATGTCTATTATAGCCCTCAATTAGGTTCTGCGTTGTTTGTGGTGGATGTAAGTTCAAATTCTACTTATACAGTTCCAGTGGGGTATCTGCATTTAGGTATCGATTACGTTAAGAATATAAACGGTACAACAGCATTTTATGTCCAAGAAATACCATTAGGGCAATTATGCACATATTATAATGGGCAATTTGTTAAAGTATGGCAACTTCCGACCTTCCAGAAGTATTTAAATGGTGAAAATGAGATCTTACAAGATATTAAAGAAGATTTAGAAGGGGTTTACGTCCTAACTTTTGTAAGTTAAAAATTTTTTAACTTAAGACAACTCTTACATCTACTGCAAACGCACCTCTTTCATTTACAAATAATGGATTTATGTCCATCTCTTTAATGTCTAAGTCCACTATCATCCTCGAGATTGACACTAAAGTCCTTATTAACGAGTTCTCATCATAACCCCTCTTTCTGGCATGTAGCATATCAAGTAACTTACTCTCCTTAAGTAAATCTAAGGCCTCATCTTCATAAATTGGCGATAAACCGTATGCAACGTTCTTCAGAACTTCAACATATATTCCTCCGCTTCCTACAATAACAACGTGACCGAACACCGGGTCTTTCATACCCCCTACAAATACCTCTAACCCGCTCAACTGTTCTTGGATCATTACCCTTTTAGTAATCTTGGATAATTCTCTATACACATTTTTCACTTGATCTTTTTCAACGTTTACTACCACCCCTTTCATTTCAGTCTTATGGACTGGTTCGTCTGGTGAGATTTTCATTACCACAGGATAGCCTATACTGTCTGCAACCCTTTGGGCTTCTTCCTCACCCTCAGCAATTCCCCACTTAGGAGTCCTTATACCGTAAATTTCCATTAACTTCATTGCTTCATAGTCTTTCAAAGTTTTCTTTCCCTTAACTATTTCTAAAGCGGACTCTATTGGCTGTTTAGTCCTAATCTTCCTCCTATGTTGCGGTCTTGTAACATAATATCTTATAGCCTTCACAGCGTCTTCCGGGAAAGTAAAGGCCGGAATCCCTGCAGTTTCCAGTATTTTCATCGCATAATCCTCGTCTAAACCCATAGTAACTCCTATCATTCCCTTACCCTTAAACATGGAAACCACTCTAGCGACATCTGAACAACTAACCATTGGAAGGGCTTGAACTATTACTAACTTAGTACAGTCCAAATCCGATACTATCCTTAAAGCGGACTGGTAGCGGTCTCTATTTGCATCACCAGTTAAATCTAAAGGATTCCTAGGTACTGATGTTGAAGGTAAAACCTTTTTCAGCTCCTCTTTCATCCATGAAGGTAATTCCACGAGCTTTAATCCGTTCTTTTCAATTTCATCTGATGTAAGCACCCCATGTCCACCAGAATTTGTGACAACCAGTACCTGATCCCTTATGGGTTCCGAATACATAAGTAGTTTAGCGAGATTTAGCATGTCATGTAGGTTCTCAACTAAGATCCCCCCTACTGTCTTCACTGCAGCTTTAAATACCTCAAAAGATCCTGCTAAACTGCCAGTATGAGTTTTCGCCGCTGCCGCACCGTTTGAGGTAGTCCCACCCTTTAGGAACACTACTGGTTTTCTGCTTGTAGCATCTGGCAGAGTTTCAAGGAAGGAATTTCCGTCAGAAACTCCTTCAAGATAAACGAATATTGCTTTAGTTTCTGGATCCTTTGATAGGTAGTCAATTACTTCATATTCTTTAACGTCGGCTTGATTTCCCAAACTAACCATATAGCTTATTCCAATCCTATTCTTCTGAGCCCAGTTAAGCATGTAAACTCCTAAACCTCCACTCTGAACTACTAGTGCTATATTCCCTCTCTTGACATCAGAGTAAGCAAATGTTGCATTAAGTTCTGGAGTTATTATTCCGAACGTGTTAGGCCCCAGTACTCTTATCCCTCCTTTTCTGGCAATGTTTATTACTTCTTCTTCCAGTTTTTCCTCTCCCACCTCTTTGAAACCAGCTGTTATCACTATTGCAGCTTTAACCCCTTTTTCAACCGACTCCTCCATAACTTGAGGTACTACTTCCCTAGGTACCGTTATTACTACCAAATCTAATGGGTCGGGGATTTCTTTAACACTCCTATAAGCCTTAATCCCTTCAACGTCTTCAGCCTTATTGTTTACCGGATAGAGTTTTCCGTGAAATGTTAAAAGTAAGTTTCTGAAAACTACATTTCCCACTTTCTCTTTATGCCTTGAAGCGCCTATTACTGCTATACTACTAGGTTTAAACAATGCATCTAATGTCATAAGTTGTTTTTAGAGAATTAATATAAAACACTTACTGTTTAAAAATTAGTTTACCTCTTCAACCTTTAAAAACCTCGTTGTCCCTTCAGCATCTGAACTAACTCCGCCCACGATGGTAATATTTCCTTTAATCCCTAACCTTCTGGAGTAACCCTTAGCTTCGTTAATTACCTCATCGATATTCTTTAATTCCCTAATCACGATAGGTATAACTCCGTAACACATTCTTATTCTCTTTTCAATTTCCCTAGAAGGTGTAAGTGTGTATATTGGAATATTCGGTCTCAGTCTAGAGATCCTCAAAGCTGTAGATCCGGTTCTCGTATAAGTAAATATTGCCTTACAAGAAGCAAGATAACTAGTTATAATTGCAGAATAAGCTATAGCCTCATCCACGTTCTTATAAAGTCTCGTCTTTCTCGGCTTAAAGTTCTTTTCCACGTTTGTTATCAAAGCGTGAAGTGTTTTTACAGCTTCTAGAGGGTATTGTCCCATGGCGGTCTCATCACTTAGCATTATCGCATCTACTCCTTGCGATACCGAGTTAGCTACATCAATTACTTCAGCTCTGGTCGGGATCGGTGAGCTAACCATTGACTCTAAAACTTGAGTAGCTAAGATTACCGGTTTCCCATAAAGCCTTGAAAGCCTTATAATCCTCCTTTGTGTTTGTGGTAAGTTCGCTAACCCAATTTCAACCCCTAAATCCCCTCTAGCCACCATAACTCCATCAGATTCCTTAATTATTTCTTTCAAGTTCTCAAGAGCACCCTTCTTTTCTATCTTTGAAATAACCCAAGCTTTGTCCCCCACAATTGACTTTACCTTTTTTACATCGTCAGCGTTTATTACGAATGACAAACCTATGAACGTAGCCCCTAACTTTAGGGCCTCACGAAGTAGTTGTAAATCCCTCTCCGTTATTCCTATGGGTATATTTGCATCCGGTATGTTAATTCCCTTCCTTGAGGTTACTATTCCCCCTTCTTCGACAACACCTTTAGCTTTATTTTCATCAACCTCAACAATTTTAACCCTTACTCTTCCGTCGGAAATAAGGACTTCAATGCCCGGTTTTATTAGCTTAAAGAAGAGGGGGTCATCAACTGGTAATCCCTTATCACCGAACTCTACAATTTCACCATTCTTAAGTTCCATTTTACCTTCTTTTAAAATCCCCAATCTTAACTTAGGCCCGGGTAGATCGACTAATATCGGCACTCTATCGTTTACTAATGAAAAATACTTTTCGTGTTGCTCCTCGTCACCGTGTGCGAAATTAAGCCTAATTACGTCAACATATTTTATTAATTCGTCTACTATTTTTTCACTTGCCGGGCCTAGTGTTGCAATTATTTTAGTTTTTCTAATCATTATATATACCTTGTAGTATTTTGCTTAAACTCTTTTATCCCGAACTGTCTATTTATTCTGTTTATAACGAGGATTCCTGCATTTCTAACCATATAATATGCATTTAAGAACTCATTTGGCGTTAATCCTTCAGAATATACTACTTTCATTATCTGTATTGCATCTGGAATATCAGAACCGGGGGGTAATATAGCAATATCTAAACCCATTTTGAGTACTTCCTCAGTTATTTCCGCTAAAAATTTAAACCTATCATCTGTCTTCATACTCCCTAACCCTTTTTTGTGTTCTGGTGCTATTCCTATTCCCATTACTATAAGGTAAAATCTCGAACTATCTTGAGGTCTTATTATTTCAAGTATTGGGAAATTTTGGGGTGGTGTTGCTAATATGTGGAATTTCTCTTTAGCTTGAGGTGGCTTACTTATTTTCAATCCTAAATTTAATAAAACCTCCTCTATTTCTTTGTCATCCATAAAAGAATAATCAATTCGTTGGATTTGAGGCTTTCGGTTAATTTTATAAAATTTTGTTCTTAAAGTACGTGTAATGGAAATTAATTATCGAATTATTGTCAGTTTAGTGATATTATTTGCGTTTTGGTCTATAATAGACGAAATACAGTTAAGTGACTTTTACTTAATAGGACTAGTTCTCGTTCTAGTATCGTTTAATTCCCTGTATGGGGAAAACAAATTATCAATCTTGTTCCCTTTCCTCCTTGTCCCAGCAATAATTCATGGTTCCTTACCTCAGTACATTATTATAATTGCTGTTATAAGTAGTGTAGTGACCTCTTATTATACACCTCTTTCTTACGCTCTGATCCCCTTGGGGGTTAGTTTATTCTCCTACAATCTACCAGAAGTGATACAACTACTCACGTTCTTCTCGTTATCAATACTTTATGGTCTTTTCAAGTACGACTTCAGGGGTTACATCGTTTCTGGGATAGTACTAATAATCTCAGCGGCTTATTACTCTTCATATCAAGTAGGATTAGGAGATCTAGCCTATTATAACTTCTTATTCGGAGTATCGGGGCTCATAGCTGAAGGTGGTAAAGTTAGAGTTCCAGAGAGGGTTAAGGTCCCTCTAATCTTAGCTGTATTTCCATTGCTAACTTTCCTATCTCCTTTACCCTTCAGCTACTATTATTGGAACCCTATCTCATTCTATTTTAAATACTCTATAGTTAACCTCTGGCTACCTGGGCTAGGTTATATACCGGAAATCGAGGAATTCCCAGTTTATTTTCTGTCACACTTTCTAGTTTATAAGTTTGGACAATACATCGGTACTCACATATTTATTTTCCTAGTTTACTATATCTCTTCGCTCTCCTCTTACTTGCTCTTTTCCACGTATTTTATAGGGAGAAAGGTCAAGATTGCCTCAGCTATCCTTTATTCAATGCTTACCCCCATCCTCTCCCCCTCTCTGAGCATTACATACTCCTTATTACCCTTAGCAGTATACTTAGCCAGAAGGGTTAGCGTAAGAAATATTGTAGCCTTTTCAGCCTTAACTACTCTATCAAGTAGTATTGCATTTCCTTTTTCCTTCTCTATAATTACAATATTAGAGAACAGAGTTAGGAAGGAGTACATATTATTCTCAGTATTACTTTCCTTATTTTGGATCATCCCGTTTGTATTTTTAGGATTCCCTGAAAGTCAAGCGCTAAACATAAATAACGTCATTCTGTACGTTTTACTTCTCCTCTCTGCTGGATTATTTTATTCTAAGAGGGAGTACTTAGCTATAGCCTCCGTTTTCGGTATTTCTTATATAATTCTTTCATATCCTTACGCCAGTCTTATTTACCCCTTCGTAATTCTCTCAATATTTCTTATTATATTAAACCAAGACAAAAAGGCTGTAATAAGTATCGCGTTAGTCACTCTCTTTCTAGTAAGCTTATATAACTTTTCCGTACAATCTTACTTTTACAAACTTAGTCCTCAAGTGGAAAAGACAATAAAGGTGTTAGAAAACGATACTTTAGAGCCAGTTTATTGGGAACTCCCATGTGAATTGATATCACCACAACCCATTACCAATAATACGCTTATCGCAAAATACATTGTGAATAATAGCGGCATCCTACCTAATCCTAGATTTATCGGTTACCCAATTTATGTGAATTTCACTTATTATAATAGTAGTTCGTATTTGACATTAAAGGTTCAGAACCTAACAAATTCTGAAATAGAGAGGTTCAACGGGTCTTTAATTTGGGAAATGTTAAAGCCTTATACTGAATCTGAAATAGCACTGCTCTTCCCATCGCCGACTTACTTGAATGGCACAATTAATATAAAACTCAATTACACTGATTTACAGTACTTTTACATTCAAATTTACACTTCAAATGGCACAACTTTAACTTTTCATAATACAACTACAGTTAATGTTAGTACATATGTAGACATAATCTATCTCTCTGAGTATTATCCGATGAAAGCAAATACCACTGTAAACGTTACAGTGTTTTACTATCATGAAGGAGTTGTTAAAAACTTGCTAATAATTCCTAAAATTTCTAAAATTTTAAACGTAACGTACTCTATTATACCTAACGGTTTAAAGATAAAGATTTTCTCCAATTCCGAGATAGTCATAAGATATTTTAGTGGACTAAATCTCACTTATTACATAAATGGAACCGAAATCACTAACTTAACAAAATCTTATATCTTACCACCTGGGTATTACATCATAATAGCGAAATTTCCATATACTAACTATCTAAGATACGGTATAATCGGTTCAGTAATTGGATTTTTAATAGCACTGGTTTATTCTGTTCTTTATACAAGAAAAGGAATAATTATTAAGATGATGAAAACTATTAGAAGAAGAATACCTACGTAAATTAGTCATATGAGGATTTGTTTATACTTGTTACTTTATACGCTATCAAGACCAGAACTTTAACCCTCGTTTACTAGGCTTTTTGTGTAAATTTCAATTCATCCCGTGATTCGGTTTATACCAAATTTTAGTCCTTAAGATGGCAATAATTAGATTAGATAATATTCTTTCTTTTCTTTTTATTATTGTTTTAATAATCCTACTAAAGTTAACACGAATTACTAAAGATTAAATGTGGTTACTAGTTTTTAAAATAATAAAAAGTTAAAAATATCAAATATAGTTAATAAAAATATGGAGTCCAATTGGTACAAAATGCCTCAAGAGATCAGAGAGGGTATAAGATATCTTTCAGCCCATTTTTATCCGGAAGGAATAATGAATAGATGGAATGAATTAAAGAAACTTTCATTTAACGCGGCAAAGTTAGTTAAAAACTATTCATTGCAACAAGTAATAGAGGAGATAGAGCATTTTGATTTCTTTAGAGAGTATTTTGCTGAAGAACCGTTAAGGACAGTCAAACTGCCAGACTCTTACATAAAACTATTTGACGGGCTAGTTGAGGATTTTAAGAGCGAGAAATGGAAAGAAAATGTTGCGACAAGATTTCATATGATAACTGAAGGCGTTTTAGCAACAGTAGGGTTAAAGATACTTAATGAGGTTTCAAGGAAATACGAACTTGTCGAGTTTAACAAAGGGATTAAGACTATAATTGAGGATGAGGCAAGGCACGTCAATTTCGGGTACTCACTTATAGAAGATAAGGAGTATGCGGTAAAGAGGATTGAGGAATTATTCCCTTTAGCTGTACAAATAGTTAAAGATGGCAAGGACAAGATAGAGCCTTTAGGTTATAATATTTCAGACTTAATTTCACTGATGGAGGAGCTAAAGAGGGCTAGAATAGAAAAGATATTACTTAAAGCCTAGGTAAAGGGCGTTATTGGGGAGGAGGGAATTAACGCTGTACAATGAGTATTTTAAAGTCTTAAACCCATTTTTTTCCATATTTTTTCTTAACTCCCAAGGAAGGTATAAATGATAAAACCTCTTAACTTCTTTCCCATTAATATTACTTGTTATGTATAAGTTCCGCTTGAAGGGGAACTTAACTAACCATACTGTTGCAAGTATTTTACCACCTATCCTAAGAACGCGATAAGCCTCTTTTATAGCGTTATTAGGGTTTCTTAAGTGGTGTAATGAGGCGATATAAATTAAGGAATCAAAAACATTATCCCTAAACGGTAAGTATTCCATATCGGCTTCTACCAAATACTCACAACCTCTTTTTCTTGCCTCCCTCAATTGCCTCCCCGAGAAATCGAGACAAATCTTTAACTTAGCTTGAAGGACTATACAATTTTGTCCAGCACCACAACCTATATCTCCCACTATTTTACCTCCTATTTCTTTTACTACCTCTAACGGTTTTCTCCTATGTACGATGTAGTTGTAAGCCTCTCTTGTGATCTCCTTTTCGTCCACAAAAAACTTTTTCAGCCCACGGTTTAAATTCTTCCTTTGTGAAAGTAACAGTAGAGTTAGTTAGGGAAAACAAGAGGGTTGAGATAGAATTGCCGGAAAACGCTACTGTTAGGGATTTGTTAAAGAGAATTGGTTATAGGGTTCAAGGTAGTGTGGTAGTAAAGGACGGTTTGCCGATAATTGAGGATGAAAAACTTAGCGACGGAGACGTTCTAAAAGTTTTCTTAGTGGCTTCTGGTGGTTAAAGTGATGAATATAGATGAGATAATAAGGAATAAGACAGAAATTCTGGAAAAATTAAGAAGTAAAGACAAGAAGGAAAGAGAAGAAGCATGGGAGAAAATCAAGTTTTTAGTAGACACTGGAAACGGTAAGCTTTTACAGAGTGATCTAGGTTATTTACGATCACTGTTGTGGCATAGGTTACAAGGGATAAGGGATGATGCGTGGAGTCATTTAGATATTTATAAGGAATTGCTCGTTAGTGGGATCGAGAGGTCTTTAACAGCACAGTCAGATAGGATTAAATGGTCAGCATGGTCTAAAGTTCTGGATCTAATAAGGCTAAACATAGTCAGTAAGGATTATGTAATAGAGAATAGGAACTCTTATTGGAGGTTATTAAGGAGTAGATGGGTAACGATAAGGAAAAAGGCATGGCGGTTATTTGTGACATTAGTTAAAGAAGGGATTTTTCAAGCTAAAGACAAGGAGAGGTTTAAGGACTTTTTAAGGCATAGAAAAGCAAGCGTTAGGATTTACGCGTGGGAATCTGTGCCTAAACTTACCCAATTGGGGTTTTTGACAGTTGATGAAGTAAAGGCGGAGATTTCTTATTTAGAGGACTTACTTAGGATAGAGAGTAAGGTTAAGAAGAGGGCGTTAAAGGTTTTAAAGGACTTGAAATTACAAGGAGGTCTTAGTCAATAAATAAGCTTTTTCTTTTAGTTCGGTCTCTTTAAAGTTATGAGAGTTGCAATAATTGGCGGTGGAATAGTTGGATTATTTACAGCATATTACTTATTAAGAGAAGGTGTTGAAGTAACAGTTTTTGAGAAGGCTTTTTTAGGTAACGGTTCTGTTCACGCTGCTGGTCTTATCGAGCCTTACAGATTTGACAAGATAAACAGTACTTCTATGATAGTAAAGATGTTAAAGTATATGAGTAAGGGCATAACGAGTGTAAGGAGCGTTAATAAGAGATGGCTAGTCTCTTTACTCTCTGAACTTAATAGGGAACCGCCCCAAGAGGCCTGGGAGATAATGAGGTATATGGCTAAGTTCTCCTTAAAAGAGTATAAGAGACTTGCTGAAGAGAAGAATGATTTTGACTACGAGGAGAGCGGGTTACTCGAGGTTTACGAGGATAAAGAGGAGTTTGAAAAGGGTATAGAGGACGAAAAGAGGAACCCGTTTAGTCCTAAATTTGAAGTCATGGAAGTTAAGGGTTTTGCTGGAGGGATCTATTTCCCAGAACTTTCTAAGGTGGATACTTTTAAGTTCATAGATAGGATTTCTAAGGAAATAAATAATGCGAGGATTACGATTAGGGAAGTCAGTAGGGTGACCAAAGAAGGAGAAGTTGATGATGAAAAATTCGATAAGGTAGTTTTAAGCGCTGGAGTATGGGATTCAAATTTCGGTTTGCCTATAACATCGTTTAAGGGTTATGGTTATAGGGTTAAGGGTGAGGTTTTCCTCAAGTACCCCGCCGTGCTCGCTGAGTTGGGAGTCGCAATAGTAAAAAACAGTGACCATATAAAGATAACTGGGGGGTTCGATGCTGATTTTTCTGAAGATTCTTCAAGGGCCGAGTTCTTCTTAAATCTCGCAAGTAAGTTAGTTTCGGTAAGCTATGTATATGATATGACCATGGGCTATAGACCTTGTTCTCCAGACGGTTTTCCTATTATCGGGGGTTACGAAAACTTAGTTTTCTCCACTGGTGCTTGTAGATTAGGTTGGAGCTTTGCACCGGCGATGGGTAAGATGACTGCTGACTTAGTTTTGGGTAGGGTTAAAAGTTATGGTTATCTCTCCCGCTATATTAATGTAAGAAATTTAAGGGATATTAACGTAATATAATATATGACTGTTGTTAAGTCTGACGTTGTAAAAAAGCTAATGGATGCAAAAAGGTTTCTATTGCAAGGGTATTTGGATGAGGGTGTTAAAATTGTTAAAGAAGTTGTTAATTCATTGTCATCACAAGGTCAGCAAGAGCAATACAATTGGTTAATCTGCAATGTAATTGAGAGCATTGATTGCCGTTACATGTTTGACGTATTAGAGCAAATCGGCTCGTACTTTGACCTATCTAAGTGCCAGAACTTAAAGAACGTAGTTGAGTGCGGGATTATAAACAATTCAGATAATAAGTACGTTGAATTGGCCTTAGATATTCTAACGAAGCAAGGTAAGAGAGATAGGCTTGAAGAGATAGCTAAAGACGCTTTAAAGAACCAGGAGGTTGATGGTAAATTATTACTGATAATAGCTCAGGCATTAAAGAGGGTGGGTAATGAGAGGGATGCTGTAGTACTTCTTAACGAAGCGTGCAAGAAGGGCGTAAAAGAGGCTTGTAGTAATGTAATAGTCCCCCCGTCATCGGCTGGAAGAGGAGTTATGTGAGTTCTATCGTTTTCAAATCAATATCTATCCCAAATTCCTTTTTAACCTCATATAAAATTACGTAGAGATTCTCATAAAGTTCTGGGTAAACTGAGGAAATAAAGACTTTTACTAATGTTTTTTCCTTATCAAGTTCTACTTCAACCTTATCGACTCCACGAACTTTAAAAGCGTCTTCTACGTAACTTTTTAAGTCTTTTACTTCTACTCCTTCTACCTCAACTTTTTCCCTTGTATAAACAATAATTTTCCCGTCCTCTTCATAGGAAACTTTTATTAAGTTATCACCAAGCCTCTCTCGTAATTTTAAGAAGAGGTTTATTAACATTAACGTTTTTCCATCATTTCTTAACTCCATTTTTTACTACTATTGCATCTGTAACTCCTTTCCATATTAATTTATAACCTAAATAATCCAGGACTTCAACAATAAAGTCGCCATATTGGGATCTTAACTCAGAAACTTTTTTACCGCTAAAATCTATTTCCTTTAACTTCTCTAAAAAATCCTCCCTAACATAATAGTTTTTAATAAATACGTACCCTGGTATTTCTTTAAGATTTTTCCTTATTAATTCACTAGGGAGAGAGTATTTTTCAGCTATTTCTTTAATACTAACTACGTTTCTACCACTATCTATTGTATAATCAATTTTCATAGTTGAATACTCTTTCTCTTCTATGTTTTTTAACCATTTATATACTTCTCCCACATTCACTTTTCTCCTAAATTTGATCACGTTAAAAGAAGAGAAATCACCAATAGACAATTCCTCGTTTAATAAGACTAAAATCGGTTCCTTTATTCCTTTTAATTTCTCTATTTTTTCCCTTATATACTCTTTTGTCCAGAACCCAACTATCTCTATGTAAACCTTTAATTTTCCCTTTTCAACTAGGAAATCCGGTATGAAAAGTCTATTCCCTACTACTAAAGGTTCGGGTTCTCTAATAATTTTCCAGTCCTTTACAACCGAAGTAAAATCTGTATAAAACTTTTCCTCAACAGAACTATCAAATCTATCTGTTTCAATATTAATGGCTTTAAGATTGCGATAATTTTCTACTGTCAGTTTATAAATTCTCTTCTTCTTTTTTCCTAAAACTATTTCCGCCTCAATTTTCCAGTTCTCTGATGAGACTATATACGGTAAAAGTACAGCAAAATTCCTACCGTATTTTTCATTCATTTTCACTAATGTAGCTGGCCCAATAAAGTCTATTCTTAAGGGCTTTTCGTATGCAAAGTACATTAACCCTAACCATTTAGCCCTCTTAATAATCTCCTTCCAATTAGAGGATACGTAAATTGAGAGCTTGTAGGCTTTGAAAAGAAGAGTTTGTAAAAGAGATAGGTTATACCACTTAATTAAGTCCTCAGCAGTTATTTGAGGTAATTCCACAATTTTCCTTTCCTCGTCTAAGTCAGAGAACATGAACTTTATAGGATCAACACCATATTTTTTCCTTACCTCTTCTATGATTTTTTCTCTTTCCTCCTCATCTAATACGGGCCCTTTTTCAAACAAAGCCCTTCTTAAGATTATGGGTTCAATAGGGGAAGATTCCTCCAGTTTTGATGCCCTAATCAATAAAGTAAATAATCCCCTAACCAGCTTGTAGTCATAGATTTTTTCGAGATATTTGATCTCATCCTTAATCTCTCCTATTTTCTCTCCTACTTTTAAAAAGCTCATTAATTCCTTTGCCAATTCTACATCGTTGGTGAATAAAGGGATTATCTCGTTTTTCGCTATTTTAAACCTGGCTAGGCTCCACTGTAACACATTTAATCTTTATCTAGTATAATATAAATGATTTGGTTGAGCTTAGGTATTATAAAGGATTGCTACTATCCGACACATATGCACCCGGGATGAAGTGGTCGGAAGAGTTAAAAACTTACGTTACCTTTGCGTATAAATATAAAGAAATTAAAAGCTACTTTATTAATGAAGGAGTTCAAGTAAAAGAACACGTCTTTGACACACTACCTTTCCCCCTAATAGAAGAGAATATAGAATTGAAGGATTACCAAGAAGAGGCTGTAAGGGAGTGGCTTAAGAACGGGAAGAGGGGAGTAGTAGTCTTACCAACGGGTAGTGGGAAAACGCTCGTCGCACTAAAAATAATTTCCTTACTTAAAGTCCCAACTTTAATTGTTGTCCCCACAATTGATTTAATGAACCAGTGGGCTGAGTCTGTAAGGGCTAAGTTAAGGGCTGAAGTAGGAATGATAGGAGGTGGTGAGAACTCTTTAAAGGGGATTACCGTAATTACTTACGATTCGGCTTATACTAGGGCTGAGGAATTAGGTAATAAGTTCCTTTTATTAGTTTTCGATGAGGTACACCACTTACCCTCTGAGGGCTATTCATTAATAGCTAAATTGTTCGCTTCCCCATATAGGTTAGGGCTTACTGCTACACCCGAAAGAGATGATGGGAGGCATTCGTTATATCCAGACCTTGTAGGGCCGATAGTTTACCAGAAAGGTGTTAAAGAATTAGCTGGAAAATATATTGCGGATTTCGAAATTAAGAGAATTTACGTTAGGATGACAGATGAGGAAAAGGAGAAGTATAAGGAGCTTAGGAAGAAGCTTAAGGATTTCTTAGATTCTCGTGGGCTTTCTCTTAAAAGTTTAGATGATTTCCATAATTTGGTCAAGTTAGCAGTAAGGGATAAGGAAGCTAGGGAAGCACTATTAGCGTGGCACGAGTCCTTAAGAATTGCAGTTAATTCTAGAGCAAAGATTGAGAAATTAAGGGAGTTGTTAAGGGAGTTTAAAGATGAGAAGGTACTTATTTTCACTAGGGACACTCAGCTCGCATATGATGTGAGTAAAGAATTTTTAATTCCAGTTGTGACCTACAAGACCGATAAGGATGAGAGAAAAGAAATATTACAGAAGTTTAAGGAAGATATCTATAGGGTTATTGTAGCCTCGACTGTGTTTGACGAGGGAGTAGACGTACCAGATGCGAGTGTTGCTATAGTTTTAGGTGGTTACGGTACTAAAAGGCAGTATCTACAGCGTTTAGGTAGAATCTTGAGGGGTAAAGATAAGAAGGCTTTGCTTATAGAAATTATTACTAAGGGTTCGGCGGATTATAGGTTAAGTAAGCGTAGAAATGTTTTATGAAAAGTTAAAAAAAGTAAAAGTTGTAAAAATTCATATGGTTTGCGAGACTTTTAAGACTATGGTTAAGTATGGCGCTTTACAATTAGCGATTGCTATGGTTATGGTAGGAGTTGCTATAAATCTTTTACCGTTAACTGTTATTGGTTCTATACTCCTTACTATTATGTCATTTTTCTTAATAAGGGACAAGTTGTTAAAAAGGGGTAAAAAGTTAAATTCAAATCGTTAGATAGATTTGAGTAAAAGAATATAAATACTGTAAGCATTTTTTATATGATGGATTTAATTGATAAGAAGATACTAGTAACGTTATTTAAAGATGGGAGAATTTCTCAAAGGAAGTTAGCTGAAATGTTGAATCTTTCAGCTACTTCTCTGAATTATAGGTTTAACAAACTTTTAAATGAAGGGGTTATAAAAGGATTTACATTATTTGTAGACCCAAATCTTTATAACAAATATTATGCTACAGTCTCATTTAAGAACTATAAAGAGGTGGATTATGATTTTATAACGGTAAAAGTTAAGTGCTTAGAGGAGGTAAATGTTTATACAATAACGGGGAATTCAATAAATGACTTGAAAGATAAGATAGATTTGATGAGTAAAGAGTTAGGAGAGCCTGATATGGTTTATTTACCAATCTCACAAACCCCATTTAAGCCCTCGGGAGTAGATATAGAAATAATTAAAGCTTTAGCTAAAAACCCGAGGGCCGAAACTGCTGAAATTTCTAAGGAAACCGGTTTACCCACAAAGACTATCCAAAGGAGGATAAACGCCTTAGAGTCTAGGAATTTAGTTAGAGTTTTACCTTTAATTGACTTGTATAAAGCAGATATAATAGTTTTTGGAATTTTCTCTGAGATTATCTCAAAAATGAATTTCTTAGACAGTTGTAAATTCCTTGAATTCAAAGAAGGTGATAAAGGTGTACTACTTTGTGCAACAGAAAGTATGGGTAATGCTGAAAAACACTTAAAATTTGCTAGGGAAATTGATCAAAATTCACAAATTATGATTGCTGTGGACTATTCAATAAGAACTGATATCGCATTAAAGAATTTGGAGGATATTGAAAATAAAGCTATAATAAGGAGTAAGTAGATGATATTTTGATGGACGAGATAGACAAGCAAATACTCTTATACATATTCAAAAACCCAGATATATCTCAAAGGGATATTGCAAAAGAGTTAGGTTTATCCCCTCCTTCCCTTAATTATAGGATTAAAAAGCTTCAAGAAGATGGTATATTTCTAGGATATACGGTCTTAGTAAACCCCAATTTTTATAGCAAATATTTCGGTTTTGTTGCGTTTAAAAACTATTATGACTTTTACGGGGAAGGAGTATTTTTTAAGTTTAAATGCCTAGAATGGCTTAACGTTTATGGGGTTGAAGGTAATTCCTTTCATGACATAGAAGATAAAATGTATAGAATGAGCAAAATCTTAGGAGAACCTTCTATGAAATATTTCCCTAAACAAGAACCTGTTCAGCCTAAAGATTACGACTTTAAAATAGTAAGTCAGTTAGTTAAAAATCCTAAAGCCCAAATCTCAGACATAGTACAAGAGACTGGTTTACCTCAACGATTAGTCAGCAAGAGGCTGGAAACATTATTTAAGAAGGGATATGTGAAATTATTACCAATTGTGAACTTGAAGAATTCGGATCTAGTTATGTTTTCGATGTTCACAAGGAATGTTAAAGATGTGAGAAAAATATTAGAAAGCTGTAAGATCTTAGAAATAACTGACGGGGATTCTGGCATACTCGTATGTGTAGAATTTTCTTTTGAGAGAGCTAAGAAATACATTGATAGTGTGAGGAACTTTGCCGATAAAAACGCTGACGTTATGATAATTTATGATTACGAGATTTTCACGCCTTACTTCTTTAACAATAAGTAAACAACATAAAGTATTGTACAAACTAGAGTAAACCAATAAAGGATTGTTGGATAGGACTGTATGAGAAGGGATATATTGTACCCTTGATAATTCGTATTTATGATTTCACTACCTATTATAAAGAATGGGTAGTTAAAGGATATGCCAGTTACAGCCGGGACTAAATACTTAATTACTAGATAAACCACCACTGGATCTATTAGGTAAAAGACTGGTAACCATACCATAGTGGTGTATTTAGTAACCTCCTTTCTTAATAGCAGAAGGAGTAAGGAGTACCCTAAATTCACTGCAACATAAATTCTTATGGCATTAAAGATAATATTAAGGATATATCCGAGTATTAGGTTCTCCCCCAAAAGTATCATTGAAATTTGGAAAGGTGAGTCGTAAATTATGAAGATCCCTCCTACATTATAGTACCACCATGGTAAGGGTATTAGCGTTATTATAAGGGAATAAAGGTAATAGGTTGTTAAAGCCAGGTTTTTGGTATTCATCAAATGTTCACCACCTTAACTATTGTGGTGTTCTCGACCCTTACTGTTACACTTATTGTCTCCTTATTTTCCTTTATGTTGTTGTATAAATTACTGTAATTGGTTATTCTCAGAGTGATGTTAGAAGAGCTTAAGGGTAGTATTTTTACTGGTGAAGGTAAATAAATATATTGTCCGGATACATTACAAATATAAATTGGAACTTGAAGAGGATTATTCGCCTTTATAACCAGTTCAGAAGTGTTAGAATAAACTATTGCAAAATTCACTGAAGATAAGTTATTAAAGGAGTTTAATTGGGAAATTCCATCAGTAATGTAGTGTTGAATTGTTGACAAATAAAGTATTATAAACAGTACGGCAGCTATTGTTCCGATTACCTTACCCAAATTCATACGGTAATTATATTACTTTAGTTTAAAATAGATTTCCGAATGCTGAAGAGGGGAATACTGGATTTAGTTATTGCAGCAGCGTTGTGGGGTAGTATTGGTATTGCTGTGCAAGTGGGATTGAACGAAGGAGGGAGCGTTTTCCAAATGATATTCTTTAGGTCTTTTACAGCGTCAATTCTCTCACTCCCTTTCATAAAAAGAATTGGTAAGCTTAAGGCGGTTCTCATGGGAATAATTGCAGTGACATTTTATGAAACTTATGTATTTACAGTCTCTATCCTAGGTGCTTCTCTTTCTGCTATTTTTTTATATACAGCCCCTGCGTGGGTTTTAGTTTTATCAAAATTTACGAATGATAAAGTGACTATAAGAAAAGTAGCCTCGTCTATTCTAGTTATTATAGGAGTTTATTTACTCTATTTAACCAATATTATACTCAGCGATATTCTTTGGGGTCTAATGTCTGGGTTGACATATGCTTTATTAATAGTTTATTCACGTTATATGCAAAAGGAGTTTAAGGATGATGAGATAATAGCTTCTCAGTCGATTTGGAGCCTTCCAATAGCTTTTTTCTTAATGATACTATATAGTCCAGCTGTTACTTTGTCTTCTTTGTGGAGTGGGTTTTACTTGGGTTTGGTTGCGACATTCTTAGCTTATTACTTCTTTTATAGAGGGATGAGGAGTACCGATTCAATTATAGCGTCTGTAATAACTTCACTTGAACCAGTATTTACTATAATTTTTGCGATGATTTTTCTTCATCAGTTTTTAACACCATTACAGTTTCTTGGCGCTTCAATAATTCTCCTAAGTGCTATCTTAATATCTTTATGACTTCATTATCTCATCATTACCATATTTTACGAAGAGTGCTACTGCGGTTAGAATCACCGGAACTACTAAAACTGTAATTGCCATTGTTAATCCTAAAAACACTGAAAGGTAACCAACTATGGTCGGCACAGCGAGGAATAATATGTTGTTATAAGCTAGGAAGTAACTGTTTACTGCATTCCTCTCCTCTATCCTAGTAGCCCTGCTTATCATTATAGTAGCCATGGGGAATATTGAACCGTGGGGAATCCCAAGTAACGCTATCACAAGGAGGAAAATCCCATAAGTAGGAGAGTAAAGTATTCCTAGCAACCCAATTATAGTAATCCCTATAGAGATTGCTAGAGGTGCTCTTAGGTCATTAAAGGGCTTTATTGTCATACTCAGTCTGGTTAAAAAGGATATTATAAAGAAGGGTAAAAAGACTGAATAAGCTTCAAAATTCGGCAAGTTGAACCTCTCTTTAGCTAATATTGCTAAGAAGGTAGTGAAGGCGGCAAATGGGATATTATAAGTAGTAATCGTAATTACTGATGAGATAAACCCCTTGTTTCTTAAAGCCTCGATTCCCCTATTCTCACGTTTTACTTCTGGGAACTTAATCCTTGAGGATAGGATTACACCTATAATTGCTAAAGGTATAAACCAGAGGAACACTTCACTATACCCGAAAAGTGTAAGTAAGTAAGTTTCAAGCAAAGGGCCTAGGATTAGGCTTAAGCTTAAGCTTGTTGAGTAAAGTGACAATAGCCTTTCAGCACTCTTTCTATCCCCAGTTAGGCTTGCAGCAGTAATTAAGTTTGGCATGACTAATCCAAACGCTAAACCCGCTGCTGCAGAAATTATCCATATTGTTATTACGTTACTAAAATAAAACAATAATAGAGAGAGTGCTATAAACGCATTAGAGGTAATAAATGCTCTTCTCCTTAAGGAGGCATTAAGAGACGGGTTAATGTAAGAGGTTGAAATGAAAGTAAATGCGAAGAGTGTTGTGGAAAGTAATCCTACGAGAGTGTTGTTGAAGTGCAAGACATATTTACCTAAAAGCGGTACCGTAGTTGTTACCATGTTATTTGTAGCCCTAGCAGAAATCGTCATTAACACTAGGATTATTGCAGTATAAATCAAATTGTATCTACTCTCGGTCATTACGGGTTTTAATAGTTCGAAACCGAATTTAAGCTTATCTCCAAAACTACAGATCTTTATATAATTTATATAGTCTATATATGTTCAAAAAAGTCATGAAAAATACCAGCACCTTACTCTATTACCATTAACTGTAAAGAAAGGAGGATTTTCAGTAATACACATCTTTCTTATCCTCTTGTCATAAGATTTTCCGCAATAAGGATGGAAAGGACAACCACTCTTTGCTGGGTCGCTCACAAAATCTATGTTTATTCTCTCTAGTCTTTTACCGATTGTTAATCTAGCTTTACTTAGTAAAACTGAGTAGGGATGGTAAAGTTCATTATCTTTCTCACTTTCCTCTATTACTTCTCCTCCGTAAATTACAATCCTTCTTTCGCATACATCATTAAATTCTGAGCTTCCTAAGAATAATACTAATGTGGAGTTAATTATCCTCGCAGTCTTTACTAGAGTTTTTACAGCTTTGCCCTTTAGCTGTTCCTCAAAAGTCTCAGTAAAATCTTCAGCTATTATGAACTTAGTTTTACCATAAAAGATCTGTAACAATTCTAATTTGAATTTTTCATATTCCGATAGTTCCTTAACCTTTCTGTCTTTTGGTATCTCGAAAAACGAATTCCAAAAGTCGTTACTTTTTCCAAACCTTTTCTCATAAAGTCTTAAAATTTCGTAAACTTTTAGTTCACTGTCAATTCTCTCCCTAGGTATGAGCCTTATATACTTCTTTGGGTTTTCTGAGTAATATGTAACTTTACCGCCTTTGGGCTTTTCATCGAAAGTTAATATTTTTGATAGTTCCTCTTTATCGTTGCCCCATTCGCCTAAAACGCACGTAATTCCTAATGCTGTGAATGACACATTTTTCAAAAATTTACCACTTATATTGAGTAGTTCTATTATTGGCTTTTCCACGGATACAAATTGCATTTAACAACACCATCCTCGTATTTAAATGTATTTGGTTCACTATTTTCACATTTAATACTTTTGAAACGACATCGAGAACTGTATACACAACCTTTTCCGATAACGTTAGTCCCCTCAATCTCACCAGATATTAAATCTATCGTATAAGGGTGATAAGGGTTTCTAATAACGTCTGTCCCCTCCTCAACAATATATCCCTTATATATCACGTAAAAGTAATCACTTAAGCGTGATAGTACTGCCGGATCATTGTCTAAAACTATAAATTTAGAGTTGAGAACGTTTATAACGTCAATCAAACTATTAACAATGTATATCCTACCCAGCTCACTTAAACCGTATTCAATATCCTCTATGAAGACGTAATCAGGCTCGGTAAATATTGAGAGAGCTAAGGCGACTTTCTTAAGCCTTAACGGGGAAAGCTGATTAGGGTACATTGTTAGGACTTCCTCCTTCTCTCCTACAAGCCTTAAAGCCTCTTTCGCTAGATCTATTGCGTAATCAGCATTCCCTATACTGTGGCTTACTACTATTTCCACAAAGTGTGAGGCGATATCATAAATTGGGTTGAACATTTCATAATGATTGTACTTCAACCAACTAATTTTCTTCCATAAAATCTCTCTGAATTCCTCTATTCCTAGTTGGAGTATATTCACATCGTCTAAAGATATTCTTCCTTTAGCCTTACTCAACCTAAATGTAGCCTTAACTATCTCTTCCTTACCACTATCCCTTTGTCCTAATATTCCAACGTTCTTGTCAATTCTCGCATTAAAACAGTTTATCTTACCTTCCACAGTTAAGCAATCATAGACTAACATTCAGATCCTCCTCAACTGATCTGCTAATATTAAGAGTAAAACGAGGAGTGCACCCCTAAACACTGCTGGGATTAAAAATAACCACCAGTCTGGGATAAGATGTGAGGCTGTATTGAGTAAAGTCGTTAAAGTTGGGTAATTAGGATCTCCAACTCCCCCGATTACTCCCATTGCCGTATAAGTTGATATACCATCTATCATTGCTGGAATAAATAAGTTGATAACCAACTTCTTTACTCTGATAAAGGAGATTTTAAGTTCTACGACTTTTATAATTCTTCTCGTAACTATGCCTACAGAGGATTGGTAAACTATTTCGGCTATTTGCCTAGCATAAACACTCCAACCAGTAAGCAAAACAATTAGTGCTGTTAAGAAGAAGTTAGCCTTAAGAGAGTTCCCTGTGGGAACACCGTAAAAGAGTGCGATTGAAAGCAACAACGGTATTCTTGGGATAGAGTTAATAGAATCGGCTATCCTCACCATAATTGACCTCACAACATAGCCGTAAGATCCAGCTATAACACCGTAAACTGTCGCAATTCCCACTTCTCCCAGCCCAACGATACTGCCGAAAATTAGCGTGTTAACAATTGCGTTTGCATTAACATTTACCATGTTATCTCCATTAACATAAGTCCCTAATGGGTAGTGGTAATTTGGAGGAGTTAAAGGTTTTCCCTTAGGTAATTGATAAAAATCATAGAATATACTAAACGCTATGAACGTGAGTAGGACTGCTGTTGTTACATATATTCCCTTCATCTTGTCACCCTTGGGTCTAAAAATCCGTAAGTTACGTCAGCGAAGAAGTTTGAGAGTACAGCTATTGTTGAATATGTAAGCATTGAGGTTTCTACGATCTTATAATCGCCATAAAATACTCCGATCTTTAATAACTCTCCGAAACCTGGCCATAAGAATATTCCCTCAACAAGTAATTCCGCCACTAACATTTCTACAAACGCTGAGGACATTATTGAAAGCATTAAAACCGTAATATTACCTAAAACATGACGATAAATTATTACCTTTTCATTTAACCCTTTGTATGAGAAATCTGGTTTAGGAATAGAGGAGAGTACCTTGTTTGCGAAAATCCCAATGTAAGGGAAGAAGAGTGACAGTATTGGCATTATCAGGTAAGGTAGTATATTCCCACCTTTAGGTGTGCCGTAAGGTAAAAGGTTAGTGAAGAAATGAAGCAAATATATTATAATAATCGAGAAAACCCAAGAAGCTAAAGCAGATCCAATATACTTCCATTTATTAATAATCGATAACAGCCTTTTATTTTCTAGGCTGTATACTACTAGAAACGCACTCAGATAAATTGTAAGCGAAAACGAAATACCCAAAAGAAGCGAGGTATACGCTAGGGAGGTTAGTATTAAAGTATTAACTGAGACGTCGAAATGTTCACTAATCCCCGGATTCAGCTCAAGTAAACTTGTCGTGGCTTTAATAACATTAGCCCCGTGAAAATACTCTAAAAGTATAACTATAGCTGATACAATTCCCAGAGAAATTATTGCACTAGTAAGCCTTTTCAGCACGTACTTTCTTATTGACCCCCCTACGGCATAACCTTTTATCAAGTCCTTCCCTAAGATCCTCCCTTGAAAGAATAGTGTTGTCCCTTTAAAACCTATCAGAGTACCGCTTAAAATCATGAAAAAGCTCAGTGGGGATAGAAATGCGTAAGGTTGTACATAACCAGAAATTATGTATACAAAATGTGTTGTATGGGGGAGAGTGAAATTACTTACTTCAGTCAATTCAACAGTTTTGTTATCAAAAAATACTGATGCATTAGGTAAGCCTCCACTTAAAACAGCCCAATAATAATACTGCCAATTCTGGGGAGGGTTGCAACGTTTCCATACCCGAAGTTATATAGACTGATATATTCAGTCTTAATTGACTCTAGCGAGAGCACAATCCCTATCAAGAGTAATAGCATAGATAAGATTAATATTGGACTACTTTTCACGATAGCCACTTGCTCGTATAAGCCTTTAAAAGTTTAGATAAATTTTAATAAAAAGTAAAGCTTAAAGGTGCTCCCTTAAGTACTTCTCCCTTAAGTAGTCTAATAGTCCTTCCGGCTCATACTCCTTACCAAAACTCCTCTTTAATAACTCTTTAGGAGAATAGATAGAACCATACTTACATATCTTCTCCCTTAAGAACCCCTTAACTTCTTCAAACCTCCCTTCATATACTAAATCATAAAGGTTAGGGAATGATTTGTAAACAATTCCGGCGACTATATTCCCTAAAGTGTAGGTTGGGAAGTAGCCTATCGATCCTTGAGACCAATGAATATCTTGCAAAACCCCTTCGGAATCATTCTTTGGAGCCATCCCTAAATACTTCTCCATCATTTCATTCCAAATTTGAGGTAGCTCATTAACCTTTATCTCGTCGTTCATCAACTTCTTCTCTATTTCATAACGTAAAGCTATGTGGAAATTATAGGTCACTTCATCGGCATCAACTCTTATCAGACTGGGCTTTACGGTATTGAAATACTTGTAAACTTCTTCCTCATCATATCCATCAATGAAGGGCAAATTACTTTTAAGTATTGGATAAATCACGTGAACAAAAGCCCTACTCCTACCTATAATATTTTCCCAAAACCTGGACTGCGACTCATGAATTCCAGTTGAAGCACCACTCGCAAGCGGTGTTCCTTCTAAAGAGGGATCTATTAAAAGCTCATAAATCGCATGACCACTTTCATGAATTACAGAGAAAAGTGTTTCCTTAAAGTCCCTCCCTTCATACCTAGTTGTAATCCTCACATCATTCGTTGAAAGCCTAACAGTAAATGGATGAGCTGAGGTGTCAAGCCTGAACCTATCTTGTGGCATCCTTAGTAATTTTATTATCTCTTCGTTAACCCTCTTCATCTCCTCAACGTTATACTCAACAGACTCAAGCTTATGCTCTCTCGGGAAATAGCCTTTCTCCTCAACTTTCTTTAATATATCACTTAACTGGGGGACAAGACTTGAGAAAACCTTATCACCATCATCTGTAGTAAAACCCTCTTCATATAAATCAAGTAACGCATCATAAGGATTCTTCTCGTAACCTAAAAAGTCGGCTACATTCCTATTTAACTCAACGATTTTCTCCAGGTAAGGTTTGAACGCGTTAAAATCGTTTTTCTTTTTTGCGTTTCTCCATACCACCACGGCTTCTGAAGTGGTTTTATCTAACTCTTGAATTATCTCTAACGGGACTTTGGCGTAATACTTTGCAGAGTGGTGGAGAACCCTTATTACTCCCTTTTCCTCGTCACTTAAACCCTCCTTTCCTTCATATTTCTTTAATTCCTCCCATATTTTGAGGTAGATCTCCCTTATTATTTCACTAAAAGTTGCAATAACTTCGCCTCTTACACTTGAATCCGATTCTGGCATGTAAGTTTCTGTATCCCAGCTCATTAAAGACTCAGCATACCCTAAAGCCCACAACCTCTTGTATTGTTCCAAGAGCGGTTTAACGTTTTCGAATAGCATGGGTTAAAGTTTGTTTGAGGTATAATAAATTATTTCATTGCTTACCGATGTCTTCATATACTCCTTTGTAGAATATAAAGTGTCCTAATGTCGAGGCTAGGAAATAAGGGATATTACCTAATTCTAATTTTAGGAGGAATAAGTTTCGGTACCGCATCAATATTTATAAGACTCTCAAATATGACTCCCGGGAGTATAGCATTTTTAAGGTTCTTCATAGCCGGGCTAATAATCTCTCTCGGTAAAGTTGACTTTAAAAAAGTCGCCAAGTATTCTCCTTTCGGCCTACTTTTAGCCCTTCACATGATAACGTTTATAATTAGCGTTTATACTACGACTATTATTGACGCAACGGTCCTAGTCTCCACTTCCCCCTTCTTTGTCATCTTAATGTCACCTTTTCTTAAATTTAAGGTTAGTAGGAGGGACTTAATTGTTGTGGTCACGGGCTTCTTGGGAGTTGTAATAATGAACTTACCTTTTCAACTTAGCACCTCTTTAGGAAACATTATTGCTGTATTATCAGCTTTTTTAATAGCATTGTATACTGCGGGGCTAAGTAAGGTCAAAGAAGACTCACTAAAGCTAACGTCCTCCATTTATCTTTCCTCCTCAATCTTTACTCTCCCTTTATTTTTAATTCAAGGTGTGGGGGAGTTTAATTCCGAATCACTTCTAGCCTTAGCGGGACTTATTCTGCTTCCTACCTTATTAGGGCATACGTCTATAATAGTGTCTTCTGGGAAGGTGAAACCACAGCACATAGAGACTATTGGCCTATTAGAGCCTGTAGTAGCAACCCTTCTCGCTATACCATTCTTTGGGCAAATTCCTACATTAAATGAGATAGTAGGTGCTCTGTTCGTAATTTTCTCTATTTTTATAGTAACAGTAAAACGAGAATAAATTATTAGAAGAAACTATAACATCATTAGAATTTCAATAAGGAAAATTAAGATTCACAAAGGCTCGCTCATTAAACTTCCGCTGAATAAAAATAAATCAGTTAAAGACGATATAGTCTTGTGCAAGTACCAAAGCGAATTGAGGAAGTCCTAAAGAAGGAGGCTTACGAGAAAGGGATAGATGAAGAGTTGTTATTAATTGATAAGCTAAGAAAAGAATTAGACCCGTCTACCCGTTACAGTTTGTACAAGGAAAAAGCTGTAGAGTTATTGGCTGAAGCCAAGAATTACCTTGAGAAGAAGGACTTAATACAAGCCTCCGAAAAGGCATGGGGTGCTTGTGCTTCTATAGTTAAGGCTTATGCTGAGAAGTTGGGGCTTGAGCACTTTAGGCATAGGCAATTAGAGGAGATAATGAGTAATTTGATTTCTAAAGAGGGAAGGAAGGAGTTACTTTACGGTTGGTCTGTCTGTTTACGCTTACACAGTAACTTTTACGAGGGGTTTATGAATGAGGAAGACGTGAGTTTATCAATAAAGGTTGTAGAGGAGTTTATAAACCTCATGGAGAAGTTTGTTTAGCTAATTTTTATATCAAATTCATACAAGCCTAGTCCTTTTCATATGTTTTTATAACTGCACGCTAATGGATTTATTTTTATAGCAATAATCTCTTCTATTCTCTCGTTTATGGAAAGACCAATTAAATTCCTAATTCTTCATGTAACTCTCTCGTTTATACTTTTATGCTTAATCGGAGAATTAGTCAATTTGTATTATTTAAAGAGTCCCTATTAATATTATTTTAAATAAATAAAGTGACAACGAAACACTTATTATGAAGTATTTATGAAATCACTTTTAAACTGTAGATATATCTTTAACTTATGTTTGAAAAACTTGGGAAACTTATCGTAAACAGATGGTACTTATTTTTAGCCATTTGGATACTCACAATAATTGTATCAGCACCCCTTTCGTCTCTCTTCTTGAAGTCTGTAAGTTACCAAGTCACAATATCAGTCCCGGGGAGTACTTCAGCTGAGGCTGAACATATAGTAGCCCACTATTTTAACTTAAGCGGTGCTGCCGGTTCTGGTGCTGTGTTAATAGTTCAAGGGAATGTGAGTAAATACTCCATGTTTTTCGCAAACTTAACATCTTATGGCAATATTTCAATTTTAAACTACTACTCTATTGAAAAATCGCTTGTTAATAATTTGCTGAACAAAATTCAACCAGCTGTTGAGAACTTAACTAATGCCTTGCAGAACATCAGTAAGTTGGAGGGGAATTTAACGGTTGAAAGGGAGAACATTAGCACTCAGCTTTCCCGTTTAGAAAAGCTTTACAACGGCACGGTAGAAGTACAAAAGGAGTTTGAAAACGTTTCATCTCTTATAAACTCTACCGAGAGAGAAGTCAACGAGTTACATTATGCAATGGTTGAGAACTATACAACTTTTCAGAAAATCCACGAGGGCGAAATACAATTAAACCAGTCAGCCTTTAACTTATCCCTATTCCTTTACTTTCCAGTAAGTTATTTCTTAGAAATTTGGGAGAGCGCATACTCGACTACGCACAACGTAACTGAGGCTAATGAAATAGCTTACGAAAAAGTCTCATCGGCTTTGCATGGGGAGGAGCTGGAGTACTTTAACTTATTTTATTCCTATTGGTCTTCGACTGACCCATTACCTAACCCAATTAATGTAGCCCAAAACCTAGTGGAGAATGCGAGCTACAAGATATTTCCAAATCAAACGAGCTTGTTAAAACTATTTTTTGACTATGTAAATCTAACTAATTTCAGAAACACTAGAAATGATGAGATATTTACAGTTAATTACTTTACCTTGTACTATAAAGTGCCGGAAAACTTGTCCTACGAATTACTTTTCAACCAACCATTACAAGTCCTCCTCACCATTTATGAACATAAGACCGGTATCCCAGAAAACTTTTTACAGCAGATATATGAGGGTGAAAACTTATCCATCATACCACTAGATCTTATATTGAGTAAAGTTACGAATACATCCGCAAAAGATTTCATAGTTTGTGTTTATAATAATATTTCTAAGTCCCCTTATGAGTTCAGCGTTGGCTATGTGTCTCAGAAGTATAACGTGTCTAAAGAATTATTAACTAATCTCCTTGCTTCCCCGTCACCATTATATTATTTGACAGAAATACTTTCAAATAAAACCAAACTTCCGCAATGGTTTTTCATATCCTTATACAATCAAGGTAACATCTCTAACCTCACAGCTTATCTTATCTCCTCCCATTTCCCCCCATTCATCCTTCAGAAAAGTAACATCACTTTACCAGAATTAACTGAACTGTTGGAGAATAATAAGGATTTCAGAGAGATAGCTATAAACCTTACGGTAAATGTCATAAACGTTTCGCCGCTCTTAGAGGTTAATAAAACGTTATTAATCACTGATTTGAAGAATAACTACACTGTAGAAGAGATAGTAAAAAGCAGTGAGTTCCCAATAACCTTTAACGAGAACATCTCTAGGAACCTATTCTCCTCAAACCTCCTCCTAATCTTTATGAAGGGTAACTTTACGTATAAGGAGGCCGAAGATTTCAGTAGCTTCGTAGAGTCTAAGACTGAATTAAACGTAACTCTTACTGGGGCTAACCCAATAAACCACCAGTTAAAGGGCGTAGCTTCAAGTGCGTACTCAATAGCAATCCCGGTCGGGATTGCGTTAGCCATAATATTAGCCGGATTATACTTTAGGTCTTTCGCAGTCGCTTTCATGCCTTTAACCATTTATATTTCGGCCTATGTAGTTTCCTCGATCTTCCAATACTTGATAGTAATAAAGTTGCTAAAAATCACTGTTAGCTTCTTGACTCCCAGTGAAGTATTACTCTTGGCGTTAGGTTTGGGTACAGACTACGTGGTCTTTATCTCAAGTAGGTATGTTGAGGAGAGGGAGAAAGGGTTATCAGTTAAGGACGCTGTTTATGAAGCTGTTAGATGGGGAGGTAGGGCTGTGACTATTACAGCATTTATTGTCATGTTGTCATTCCTCTTCATTTACATTTATAAAATACCCTTCTTCTCAGATACCGCAATTTCAGATATGCTAGCTGTAATAATTATCTGGTTAGCTTCCATAACCCTTTACCCAGCGATACTAAGGGTTGCGGGTGATAAGTTGTTCTTCCCTAGAAGATTAGGAAAGGTGAAGGAAGGAGGTAAGAAAGAAGGGGGGAAGTTAATAATATCTAAGAGGCCTAAATTGTTAGTAGGCATATTAAGTGCTATCGTGTTAGTGAGTGTGATTTTCGCCTCATTTACACCTTTAACACTCAACGTTCTATCATTATTACCCAAATCACAAGCGGTTTACGGAGTTGAGTTTTTGAGCTCTAAATTCACTTCAGCTAACATATTTCCCATCTACGTAGTAATTCCTTATAATGGTACCTTTAATCAGAGCACTTATAATTTCGCTGTAAACCTCTACAAGCAACTCTCCTCGATACCGGGAGTAACCGCGGTAAACTCACCTGTTTCACCTTACGGTTTCCTCGTAAACTACACTGAGTTAAAAGAGTATAACTATACGCAGTACGTCTCCCACGGCTATCTATTATTCATAGTTAATCAGAAATACCAACCTTTCTCTCTTCAGGCTTTTAACGTAGTCAAAGATGTCTTAAAAATTGTGGGCGATAAGGGATATGTTGGAGGCGGGCCAGTAGACTCATATAATATTTACAACTTCGTCACTTCTAACTTCTTTATAATAGTTGGAGAAATAGCAGTAACTATGTTCTTACTCCTCTTCATTATGACGAGGAGTTTATCTATTTCAGCAGTAATCATTTATGTTATAATGTCTGCAGTCGCAATAACTTTAGCCTTAGAGAGGTTAATATTCGATACGGTCTTAGGGTACTCAATATTTGCAGTAGTACCTATCTTCTTAGTGGCAATAATTATAGGTATAGGGATGGATTACAACATATTCCTAATTGCGAGAGTTCACGAAGAGTTAGAAAAAGGAGACAATATGGAGGTTGCCGTGGAGAAAGCAGTAAAGACTTTAAGGTTAACTATAACGTTCTTAGGGTTCATATTTGCTGGCACTTTAGGAGCATTGATGCTAGTGAATGCCCCAATACTTCAAGAGCTAGGTTTCGCATTTTTCATAGCAGCTATACTCGAGACGAGTGTACTATGGAGTCTTTTAGCTCCACCACTACTCATTTTACTTTATAGAAGATTCAAGACAAGACCTAAACTCATTGTTTAAGAGCTTCTAGACAGACGAATGAGCCTTCATCCCCCTCTTTTATTTCATGGACTTTTTCATCCATAGAGAGTAAAGTTGATGCAACCCTGTTTACCTTTAACCCCTCATTTTTTAATATTCTATATAGCTTTTCCCTTTTAATAAAATGGGCGTGAGAATAATATTTATGCCCTTTCTTTCCCAATTCTTCATAAAATTTACCGTAGGGTGAATCCTCTGGAATATAGCATATAATTATTCTGTGGGAGGAAACTCTCTTCAGTTCCTTTATGAAGTTTTCAACGTCGGAAACGAAACAGATGGTTACAGATACGAAAACGCATCTAAACGAATTCTCTCTAAAGGGTAAGTGAAGTGCGTCAGCCTGTACTTTATCCTCATCCTCTGGCAATTCTTTTAACATGAAGATTGAGATATCTAACGAGACCGTGTTATTCATTACTTCATGGAATATCCCTGGGCCAGAGCCTACATCCAAACAGCCCTTAGGTTGGAAGAGCGAAACTAGATTTCTTTCACTCCCATAAATCTTATCATGTATTTCATACCACCTTTTATAACCTCTGGGGTCTGTAAATATCTCCACTTCGCTCAGCTCACAATTAAATACTCTTTTTACATTTAATTTCTTATGTTAAGGCTTATCAAAGTAGCAGTTAAGCTTTTACCTAGGGTACTGAAACTCAGAAGCTATAGGTTAGCCACATTAAGGGGAGAACGAGTTGATGAAGAAGAGATGAGGAAGGAGGCTGAGAAGCTTTTAAAAACCCTCGTATCATTGGGGCCGGCATTCATTAAATTCGGGCAAATTCTCTCCGTCCATTCAGACATATTGCCAGAGCCCTACCTCAAAGTCTTATCTAAACTTCAAGACGATGTACCGCCTGCTCCTTGGGAAGAGGTAGAGAAGATCCTTAAGGAGGATTTAGGTGAGAAGTTTAACGATTATGAAATAAACCCTAATCCTATTTCCTCAGCTAGTATAGGGCAAGTCTACCTCGCTAAGAGGAAGAGCGACGGTAAAATTGTTGTGATAAAAGTGAATAGGCCAAAAATAAGGGAAATAGCTGAAGAGGATATAAAGATAATGAAAGAGTTATTACCTCTTACTAAATACTTAATGGACGAGTCGTTTTATGAAAGTTTTAAGGCTATCGTACAGGACTTTAGCAAGAGAATTTTTGAGGAAATGGATTTCACGAAAGAAGAATTTTACATGAAGAAAATAAAGGAGGAATTGGCGGATTACCCAGACGTAATAATTCCCCAACCCTATTATGCTACTAAAAGGGTCTTGATTATGGAATACATAAAGGGGTATAAAGTCACTAGTGATGAAGCAAAAAAGGTAGTCCCCCCTAAAGAGCTTGCTTATAGAATTTTTAGAACTTTTATGTTCATGTTGTTAGAGAAGGAGTACTTTCACGCTGACCCTCACCCGGGCAATTTAGCTGTGGACGAGAAGGGGAACTTAATTCTTTATGATTTCGGAATAGTAGGAAGAATGGATAGGGAAACGAGGCTTAAACTCGTTAGGGCTTATTCAGCATTAGTAAGGCTTGACGCTGTTGGGCTCGTTAAAGTTTTAGAGGAATTAGGTGCAATACAGCCTGAGGCAGATAGAGAGATCTTAGCTAAAGGGATAGAACTGTTCCTTCAGCAATTTCAAGGGATCACAGCTGAAACCCTTGAAGTTGAACAATTCTTAGAAGCAGCTAATGAAGTCTTTTACAGATTTCCACTGAAACTACCAGAAAAGTTATCAATATATATCAGAATGACGTCAATCTTAGGGAGTACTTGCACTCAGATAGATCCAGATTTTAACTTCTTTGTTAACCTTCAGAACTTCATTGAAGGAGAGGGGTTAGTATATGAGGCCATAATTGAAGATTTTAAAAATACGATTTCCTCAGCTCTCAAAAAATTTAGGCTATCACTCCTGGAAAAACCCATAGTAATAAGAAAGGAGAATAGGATTGCAAAATATCTATCATTCTTCACACTAGTAGTTGCAGTACTAGTTTACTTAATGGCCCATTCGCCTACATTATCTCTTCTTTTAGGTATTTTAGCTGTAATAATAAGTCTTAACAAGCTCACTCAATCTTAATGGTTGCTGCTCCAGATATCGGTATCCGTATTGTGAGGACACCATTTTCGTATTTTCCTATAATTTCGGTGTCCTTAGCTACCGTTACTGGTAACTTAATCACTCTCCTCACATATCTAGGTCTTTGCGTTATATATTTTACCCCAGGCTCAGTTATCTCCCTTTCAGCCTCAATAACTAAATTGCCACCGGATATTCTTGCTTTAATTTTATCTTTACTAAACCCGGCTAGATCGGCTACGACTACTAAGTACCCGCCTTCCTCATACATGTCAATTGGTGGGTAGATTAGTTCGTAAAACCCTCTGCTCAACTCTTCTACTCTTTTGTTTAATTGTTTGCCTATAAAATAGCCTAAACTCATCTTCTCACCTCCTCCTCTTTAGGAAATACATTAACAGTTTGTAAATTAAATACCATTTAACTAGTCTCCTCATAAATTATAATCATTATCCTTTTATTTATCTTTTGTTATTAATCATTGTGTTAGGAAGATTAATTCTTCAGAACCTCGAAAAATACGGTTTCCCTTATCCTATAGACAAAAGTGTATGTAGTGGTTGGACTAACGATTTGCCTAGGGGAGGGGAAACGATAATATACACTTCCTGCATGTATCAAACAGCTTCACTGACAGACGTTTTCGTAAAGTTTATTCCCTATGCCGAAAAACTTTCAACACTCGCTTTCTTAGCTAAATATATAAAACCAGATAAGGCATCGTTGAATAGGGCTTATCAAGTTTTGAAAAACATTTCTTCTCTACTGAAAAAGAACGGTATAAATTTCGGATACTTATACGAGGAGGAGCCTTATAGTGGTGCCATTTTATTAGAACTCGGTTACTTAGGCGAGTTTAAGGAACACGCTCAAAAAGTATATAACTTTTTAAAGAGTAAGGGGGTGAAAAGGGTAATTACTGTAGACCCCCACACGCACAATGCTTTAACTCGCTATAAGGAATTTATTGATTTCAATATTGAGGTAGTAAGTTACTTAGAGTTAATTAAGGACGTTAAGAGAGAAGTCAACGGGAATTACGTAGTTCATGACTCCTGTCTTTATTCCCGCTTCCTTAACTTGAGAGACACTTATAGAGGGTTAATTGCTAGGGCTGGAATTAGAATTGTTGATGACGAATTAGTCACTGGTAAGGATACTTCTTATTGTTGTGGAAGCCCCATTAAACCGGTTAATCAAGAGTTGAGTGAGAAAATTGCTAAGCTGAGAGTTGAACAGCTTAAAAAGTTAAGTGATAAGATTATCGTGGTCTGTCCTATGTGTTATGCTAACCTTTCAAAATTTTATGATAAAATTTACGATTTAGCTGAGGTGGTGGAATGAGTTGGGACGTGGCAATTGAGAGGACTATAAATAATAACGTACCGAGAGTCCATAAGGTTTTGAGGGAACACCCTTACGTTTTAGACCTTGCAAAAAAGCTTAGAGAGGCTAAACTCGAGGTCATAAATAACCTTGAAAAATATGTGGAAGAGACCATAGAGAGTGTAAAGAGAATAGGTGGAAATGTCTATTTCGCTAAAAATGCTGAGGAAGCAAGGGAAATCATAGGGAAAATTGTGGGAAAAGGTAAGATAATAGTATTAGGAAAATCTATGACAGCTTATGAAATAGGTTTAAGAAAGTACTTACAAAGCCTAGGTAATGAGGTTTGGGAGACGGATTTAGGTGAATTTCTAATACAGATGGCTGATGAACATCCATCACACATAATTGCCCCGGCTATTCATATGACTAAAGAGAGGGTAGCTAAGCTACTAAAGGAAAAACTGGGTTTTGATGTCAACGAGAATTCAACCCATGAGGAGTTAGTAAGCAAAGTAAGGGAGTTCCTGAGGGAGAAGTTCATAAAGGCCGATGTAGGGATCACTGGTGCGAATGCAGTGGCCGCTGATACCGGGTCCGTGATCCTAGTGGAAAATGAGGGGAATATAAGGATGAGTACCGTATTGCCTAAGGTTCATATTGCGGTAGCTGGCGTTGAGAAAATTTTACCTACTTTTTACGACGCGTTGATAGAGGCTGCCGTTCAAGCGGCTTATGCGGGTCTTTACCCACCGACGTATATTAACGTTACTTCAGGCCCTAGTTCTACTGGAGACATCGAAATGAAGAGGGTTAATCCGGCCCACGGCCCTAAAGAGTTTCACCTAGTACTGTTGGACGACGGTAGGATTAAAGCTAGTAAGGACGAAGTTCTGAAAGAGGTGTTACTATGTATAAGGTGCGGTAGATGTCATTTGCATTGCCCCGTCTATAGAGTTCTAGGCGTTAATTGGGGAGTTCCTCCTTATACTGGGCCAATGGGTGCCATGTGGTCTTATGTAGTATACGGGGATTATAAGCAAGCAATGCTTTGCACACATTCCGGTAATTGTAAAGAGGTTTGCCCTATGGGGATAAACATACCTAGAGTATTAGAGAAGATAAAAAATATTGGAAATAGTTTTAACGGTAAACAAACTAGATAAGCTAAAAAGTTTAATGGATTCACCATAAAGGTTAATGGATAAATAAGGACGTTAATAACGGCCGTCTACGAGAAGCTTATTAGCTTTGGCAACAGAATTTTTAAGTAATCCAATACGAGCAAACACTCTACATATCGTAGTCTTTTAATTTCTCCTCACGTATACCAGAATATATTCCCCACGGGTAAAATACCAAGACCGAAACTACGGCTACTATTAAGGAAGCTAAGTAGAAGTTTATAAGACTTAGAGCACCGTCATCACCTATATAAGACATTAATGTGATAAACCCAATGATTAATATAAGGTAAAGACTTAAGATGTTTAGACAAGCGTGGGTTAACATTAAAAGTAAGAAAGACGTTTAATCAAATTCTTAGCATATTGTTTTGATGACTAAGAGTATAATTAAGGCGGGGGATAAGCTACTAATTGAGTTAAACAAGAAGGGGATAGGCGCTATTCTGGTAAATGGTGAGATAAAAGTGGGAGAATATGACGGGGTAGATTTCATCGAAAAAGGGTTGAAGGAGGGAAAGGAAGAATACGTAAGATCAGTAGTTAGTTCAGTGAAGGACTTATTATCTAAATGTCCTCATGTAGTAGCAATAACTATGTCTGATATGTTTTATGTTAAATTTCTTCTTAGTGAGGAAGAGGTAATAGCATTTATAAACGAAAATGGAGTTACTTTCAATAAAGAGATCATGGTAGATAAAGAGATTATAAACGAGATAGAGAAGTGTGTTAAAGATCTTTCAAGACTATTAAAGGAGTGGTAAACTATTTATTTAACCACACGTCTTTGGAGCCGTTTGTCCCTACACTTTCATTTCAATCATGATTGAGTGTAGGGACTTAGCCCATGGGTCATGGGAATCCAACGGCATGGGGCTCACATCTCTGCAATCCCCTCACCCTTTTTAGAAGTGATTAAAAATAACGAGTAGTTACGTAGAAGCGTTACAGTCTCATAGCCAAATATAATGAGAACGTTGATTCATCAAGATTACACTTACTTTTGTTCTCCGCTATTTAGGAATAATTTATGCTCTCACAAAGATTTTATACGAAGGAGAAGAATGTTTTTGATGAGTATGAAGAAGTGCCCTAGATGTGGTTATGAGAATCCGGATGACGCTCAGTTCTGTATGAAGTGTCATTACCCCCTTTTTGAAATACCGGCTACTAATATAGTTAAGGAGGAAGAGGTCAAGGTAAAAAGGCTCACTAAGAGGGAGAGTGAATACTTGCTTGCCGGTTCAGTACTAGGGTTAGCAAGTATCACGTTCCTTTTTCTTCCTCCAAATCTTGTAATATATTTTGCAATAATTAACATTCTGAGCAACATAAATTATTTTCTTTTGTCGTTTAGGATAAAGAAGTACTATTCATTAATTTTCTTGCAGAGTTTAGGTATGATATTCCTTCATTTTGAGTAGTTAGAGTATTATGGCGTTCTTCTGTTTTCTTTCGGTGGGTTGATAGTCTCTTTCATTTTTAATGAATTATACTTAATGACGCGAAATGATATGTTTAGGATTGCATCTCTTTTCATGGTTATTGGGTATTTAGGTGGTTTACTATTTCCCCTTATATTCTCTCTAAGTGAAGTAGGATACGTTATACTTCTACTGGAAAGCGTGAATATGATAAGGAAAAGAGAAATGGGAAAAAGTGAATGATATTCTTTCTAATTAATTACTAACCTGTTATCTTCTCCTCAATACTAGCACTACACCGACAATTATGATTATTAGAATTACACCTATTGTGATGTATACTAGATTTGATGAAGTAGTTGACGAGGTTGTAGGTGATGAGAGCGGAGAGGCTACTACTGGAACAGATGAGGCTGAGGGTGTTGTAGTATTTTGAGTAGTTGTTGTTTGAGGTGTTGATGTTACACCGTAAACTACGTAATAAGTAGTTGATGGGTCATCAAATATGTAGATCTTTCCGTTCCATACGAAGTAGTTTTCTGAATTAAGTTGGATAAGCTTTCCGTCTACAACTTTGTACACCGTTACAGCACTAGTATTAATCATTAAGCTTACGTTAAATAATATATAACGTGATGTAGCATTTACTGTGACTTGCTGTGCGGTATAAACTTTACCGCTAATATTTACGTTGGTTGTAGTAACGTTAACAGGCTTAGTTACGGTAACATTTATTGTGGAATTAGTGTTTGTAACTACAATCGCTTTAGCAGTCGAATTAATTGCCACAATTACTAAGAAGTTTTCACTGGAATTAATGATCACTTCGTGGTATAACGTGACATTAGCTGTTGAAGAGGCTTTACCATGAGTGGTTATAACAATGATTACTGGGTTGCCGTTGATATAAGTTGTTGATATAAATTGAGGTTTTTGGGTTTGAACACCTTGAACTTGTACTATCTTTTCCTCACCGAAGTAAAGATTAGTTAATTGACTTACAAATCCCATGGATAGGTTTTCAGATCCGCTAATACTTACCATATGCACATAACCTAATACGGTGCCATTAACACCATAAAATTCTATTGTCTCAAAATGTGCCTCCAATTTTCCAAGCACGAAAAAGTGTTGAAGACCTATTCCTTCTCCTTTCCACATTAGTGCGGGGACAAAAGTGCCGTTAAAGTAAGCCATTGTCGCAATTACACCGCTCGAATTTCCTACAAACTGTGTCCCATTATATAAGGTCGAGAAGAATAAAGGTGTGTATCTTCTCGGGATCTGTGTAGTTACTGTAAGTGTGCCCGTAGTTTGAAGTTTAACTGAGACACTGGATATTTCATAGAGTAGAAGTGAGATTCTCTCACTCACCACTTGTCCCGCCTTAACATTTACACTGAGGTTGGAGACAGAGGTTCCGTTAGCGAATTGTAATATTACACTACCACTACCATTAATATACGCGTATGTGTTAATAGTTATGTTTGATGTAGATAATCCGCTCCACACTAAAGTTGACTGCCCAGAGGTGTTTACTATAATTCTAATTAAATTTGGAATAGTGGAGGTTATTGTAAGTCCCATATTTTCAGAAGCATTTATTGTAATTACCCCGCTAAAGTTCTTTACAGTGGAAGAGAAAGTTAGGAGGTAAATGGTCTTATTATAAGTTATTTGTAATGTTGAATTAGAGCTAACTGTGTTCTTGTAAAGTACTGATTCAGTAGTATACGTTACTGTTGACAAATGAGTTATAGGAGTTATTGACCCTTCAGTATAAGAGTATATACTCCCGTACCTTTCGTAAATTATTGTCAATTGTTGTTGGCTTGTTTGTGAAACTACTGTTAGGGTTGAAAAAATCGGTAACAAGAATAGAGTTAATAATATGAACACGCTTTTTCTTCCTTTCATCACTTATTCAAAGAGAGTTCCAGTTTATAAAAGGATTCCTTAGAACACTGCAGTACATTTCACTCTTTTTCTTTCTCTTTTCTTTTAGGTAATGCTAGGTGTAAAATTGCTGGATATATAAAAACTCTAATTATGAAAGTGTCGAAGAGAGCGGCTAATGCTATTGCCAATCCGAGTTCTTGTATGCTTTTGATAGGATTTACAACTAATGCTCCGAAAGAGAATGCTAAGATTACTCCCAGTGCTGTTACAGTGTTAGCTGAAACTGAAAGACCTTTAACTATAGCTTCATCAGTACCTCTCTCAAACTCCTCCTTCACTCTTGTAAGTATGAAAATACTGTAATCGTTTCCTAGGCCCATCATTAATACGAAAACTAATATTGGGACTATAAATAGTATTCCTACGTCTGGCGATACTTGGAACAGTATGTAAACAACTGCCAATGATAATCCTATACTTAAGAGTATGCTGAGACTAACCCCTATCCCTACTCTAAATGAGCGAATAAACACTGATACAACTATCGCTAAAGCTAATGGTAATAATACAAGCAAAGTGTGATAATAGGGGAATAAATAGTTCATGAAGGCCAAATAATAAGCTGTAGTACCCCCTACATAACCGTTGTAATTGCTTGCTAAACTCTGAATGTTCTTAACTAGCTGGTAAGCTTGTACAGTATCGTATTTATAGCTCGGGATCACAGTAACTAATAAAGTCCTATTGTTTAACCCAACATTTTCTTTATATTCGCTTAATACTGCAGGTGTAATTGTGCCGTTAAATCCTGGTGGCACGGGGCCAAAAACTTCCTCTACTCCGTTCATTTTTTCAAGTTGCAATTCGAATTGTCCGATCTTTTCTAAGTCATTTATACTGATTGGATGGGAGTAGTTGAAGACTATCAATACTGGGTTTAGGTAATTTTCACCGAAAGCATTGTTTATGACGTTTAGTCCTTGAACTGCTGGAGTGTTGGGTAAATATGATATAAAGTTTAAGTTAAGCGGAATGGAAATTAGGTAAAATCCTACAAGTGCTCCTATGATTAATGACGAGATTACTACGGTCTTATAACGTTTTACCGAATTCCTAACTGCGTTCTCAAAACGCGGTCTTACTTTAAAGTTCTTTGATGGCCAGAACACTTTCCACCCCATCTTACCGTAAATTATTGGTAAGAGCGTGACGGCTATTCCTACAGTAAAGGGGACAGAAACGCCTATGGCTAAACCCCACTGGCTGGCAAAAGGTATGAAAGCCATGCTGAGAAACACAAGGGTTACTGAAAGCCCACTTATAATTATAGCCCTACCAGAGGTTCTTACTGATATCCTCATAGCTTCTTCTTTACTAACTCCCTTACCTAATTCTTCTCTATATCGTGAAAGTAGGAATACACTATAATCAGCTCCTATCCCCATGAGTACAGTTATCATCGGTTCTATTACTTGGAAATTTATTAATTGGTTAGTAATGATGCTTATTACTGTAACTAGGCCAAACCCTATAATCGTTGAAAGGCTTATGAGGGTTAGTGTGATCAAAGGTGCTATAATGCTCCTAAAGTAAATCCCTATAATGAGTACCAGAAAGAAGAAAACTAATACAAAAGTTATGGCACCGTATTCGTTAGATAACTTAGAGAGTTGGGCATTAAGTGGTGTTGTTCCAGTAATGTAGAACTTACCGTTAAAAGTTGATTTCACAGCGTTCTGAATGTAGGGTACAGCGAGTTCATCTGCTAAGGTACCGTTCTCGAAAGAATATGTTGGGGAATATTTAGTATAAACTAGGATTACGCTTACGTTATTCTTTTCGTAAATTGCGATAAGCGAGGAAGGCGGGGTAATAAGTGAAAAGAACTGTGAAGGGCTCTCGTTTAAGACCTCATCGATGCTCTTGAAGAGAAGTAATGCTGAAATTTGCGGTGATATATTTAACACCTTCGCCACGGCATTAGGTAATTCATAGCTTATGTATGATGCGTTAATGGAACTTGTGTCTGGGAAAACGTAAAGCGCAACCAGTTGCGTCTTATTCAGTTTTGAAATTCCTTCCTCAAAGGCTATTGTGTAATTATGCGTTGAAGCATAAACCTCAGCAAATGTTTGGTAAAACTCCGTGTAGTTCGTTGGCATGCCATGGGAGGCAAGGGCTTCAGCCTCGCTTAAGTTCTTTGTATCGTGATAATACTTTATGAATAATTGTGGGTAAACATATAGTGCGAACGCGCTCTCGTTAATCAGCTTTCCGGTCTCGTTAATCGCTTTTCCTAGAAACGTGGCGTAGGATATATAAACGTTCGCTAACCCGCTGGCGTTAGTTACAAGAGGTTGTTGTAGTATTTTTTCCTCAACTAAGTAGTTTTCGTAAGGGGTAGCGTTTATTAGTACCACGTCAATAGAGTTATTTCCACTCCCTGAGGGGAAGTATTCTGACAGTAACTCATATGCGATATACGCCTTAGAGTTATTGGGGAAAGTGATGTTTTCATTATATGTTATATGTGTAGAGGATTGTGATGCAAAAAATAAGGAAATAAGAATAATTATCGTCCATATAACTACAACTATTTTGGAACTTACCATGTAATTTTAAACGTAATTAGAGATATTAAAGTTTTTTCCTCAGCTTTAGAGAACACGAGTTAGGGGCTACGGTAAAAATTTCGTTAATAGTTCATACTGAACATATGAAAAGTAAATCAATGCGTTTTTAAATACTAGTGTACTACTGGATCAGGCTAATATAAGGTATGAACACAATAATTTAATAAGAGATTCACTTTTCGATTTTTAGATTTACATGTCTATTAATCTCGCTAACTAGCTCAAGCATGCCTACCGTTAGAAAATAGTAATTTCCTCCTCTACTCATTTCTAACTAATTTTCTTAGCAACATATAGTAGCCTTTGTTCCTTCACTTAAGCTTAGATTACTCATAAAGTTAGTGTATAGCCCAAAAGAGAGTAAATGAGACTGTAACGCTTCTACGTAACTGCTCGTTATTTTTAATCTAAATATCGTTTTGACAAGTCCTGTTTATATAGTATTTGAAGTAGTTCTTATTGATGATCTCCCTAACTGGTGACGGGCACTGCTTACGAGGTTTGGGGAGTGATAAAAGTGCGGATGGGAGGGTAGTGGCGTTCAGTAATAAATCTTTCGCTCAAACTTCAAGCATAGTATTAGCTAACATTGCCACGTGGGTCCTTTCAACCTATATAGATGTTTCCCTCGACTAGTGTAACTACGTATGATCCCTTAGCCCGCGTGGAATTAGAAGCAAGGAAAAGTTACGTCACGGATAAACACTATAGTCTCATGTTAGCAAATAATCGTTTTTAACTTTGACGAAAAAGAATAACTATGGAGAAGGATCTTTATAAGGTTGGAGAGGACTACGTCGAAGCCAGAATAATTGAAAGCTTATCTGACCTTCTTCTCTCCCTTACTCTATGGAAGGAAGGCTACACTAGAAACTCTGCAGGAAAAGCTTTTAGTGCAGTGAAAGCGTTAATGAGCGCATTCATAGTAACTAATGAAGACAAATTAATTAACTTAGCCAAGGACGATCAAGAGAGGAAGTGGATTAAAAAGAAAGCACACGTAGTTCCTACGCATGGTATGTATGGTTTAGCGCAATTGTTAAGGAAGATAGGGATTGATATTGTAAACCTTGTGAACTACGCTTTAGACCTTCACGATTATCAATATAATGGTTTTGAGCCGGGCTTTAGTAAATACAGTAAGAAGGAGCAAGTACTCGAGGATTTAATTACCGTAGTAAAGGGGACTAAGAAGGTAATAGAATTATATTTTGCCAAGTACGAGATTAAAGAAGTCTCAGAAAAAATCGGTGAACTACTAAAGGAGCTAGAAGAAGGTGAATGAGAAAGGAGCACATATTATAGAAGATTTAGGAAAATTCCTTAAGAATAAAAATTTTAGGTAATCTCAATAGGAAAGTTGAAGGAGTTTGTTAAAACTGTTTGATTAAAGTTTCTGTCCTGCAGGGGTTTGGGCTTCATTGAATTTTCATGAAATTGTATCCAATCCTCAGCCCTTGGGCCTCACCAGAGTCACTTCCGTTACCCCTCCGCCCCTTTAGCGGGATAGCCCCAACCCACATCCGCGGAATATCACGGATGTGGGGAAACCCGCACATCTTTTATTCACCGTCACACCTTTTCGGGAAAACCCATCCACATCTGGTGTGACTTTACTCATCTTTACCATTAAAGTATATAAACTTCACGGCTTATCGAAAACTGTTGGCAACAGCATAATTTTCTTTACTTCTAATCGAGAAGGTCAAACGTACTGTATAGCTTTATAAACTTTTAAATCAAGAGAGTGATTAGATGAGGCTTATACGCACTGCGTGAAGCGTGTATGAAAAGAAGGTGTTAGGGTTGGAAGACTGGGAAATAGTGTTAAAGGGGCATAAAAAACTGAGGAAATTATTACAGTTAGAGTCTGAGAAACTCGGCTTAACTTACACTGAAGTCCAAGTGCTTTATTACTTATCCTCAGGCGAGAAAAATGTAACCACTTTAGCTAAACTAGTTGACGTTAATAAGTCGACTATGGTTGAAGTGTTAGACAAACTAGCAAAGAACGGATATGTGACTAGGGAAAGGGATTCAAATGATAGACGGGTTGTAATTGTTAAGATTACTGATAAGGGTTTATCGATTCTAAGTCAAGTGAGATGTAGGTATAGAAACTTGATACTTAAGCTTTTAAATAAGGTCAAAAACCAGAGTTGTGTTGTAGAATTTTTCAATATTATTATAGAAGAAGCCTCACAACAGAAGATAGAGGCCTAAATATAAACTTTTTCCCATACTTCTGGGAAAAGATTTGAAATATTTTGCTCGTTAATAAAGTTGATGCAGGGGATTAGGACAATAGGAATAAAAGGGCTAAGATGGGCTGGTGGAATTTCAGCAACGCTATGGGCTGGAGTACACTTCGTTCTAGCATCTCATGCGGCGTTTCCCCATAACGTATTAGCTACAGAAATATATGATACGTTCTTCGCTTTTACGGCGTCCCTAGCGATAGTCTCTGCAATAGTTTTTTTATTAGGAATTAAAAACCTATATCTGCCTTCGTTAATATTCTATGTAATTGACTTAGCATTGCTCACTGAGACTAGAACTGCACCAGCATTATTTATAGGGAAAGTACTACCAGTAAACATATACGTTATTGAAAGCTGGATACTCGACGTCCTACTAATAGCGTTCAGTCTGGCATTATGGAAGTTAGATAAATAATCTTTTTTTAATCTCTTTCTTAAATCCTCTAGTGCGATTACTCTTTATTAATCATAGGGATATTTTTCACCCTCAAGCTGGTGGGGCTGAAAACGTAATCTATGAGGTTGCTAAAAGGCTAGTTAGGAAAGGGGTCGAAGTTTATTGGTTAAGTGAAGATAGTAATGCAAGGGTCTCCGAAATTGATGGGATAAAACTTTTACATAGGGGAGGTAAGTTAACACTCCATTTTTACTCTCCATTTTATGCTAAAAACTTTGATGTCGTAATAGATAGTGTCGCTCATGCAGTCCCCTTCTTCTCGTATAAAGTTAATAAGAAAGCAATAGCACTCATTCACCACGTTCATCAAGATGTGGTCAAATACGAGTTAAATCCCCTAATGGCTCACATAATTAGGTGGCTTGAAAAGTTCGTAAGAAATTATAAATATATTATATCCGTTTCCAAGACAACCAAGGTTGAACTGATTAAGCGTTTTAAGATAGAGGAGGATAGGATTCACGTAATATACAATGGTATTGACCACGAGAAGTATAAGCCCGGTATAAAGGACAGTAAACCACTTATAATGTGGATCGGGAGGCTTAAAAAATACAAAAACCCGTTAGATGCGATAAAAATTTTCAAAAAGGCTAATTTGAAGGATGCAGAGCTTGTGATTGTAGGTGGTGGCGATCTGGAGGGAGAGGTGAGGAGCGCTGTGAGGGGTGAGGGTAATATAAGGTACTTGGGAAAAGTGAGTGAGGAGGAAAAAATCAAGCTTTACCAGAGGGCGTGGGTCGTGTTATCTACTTCCTTTATCGAGGGGTGGGGTATGAACATAGTTGAGGCAAATTCTTGTGGGACCCCTGTAATAGGGTACGCTGTTGGTTCGATCCCAGAGATAATTGAGAACGGTGTTAACGGGTTTACAGTTGGTTATAAGGATTTCGATTCAGCGGTTAGGTATCTACAATATATAGTTGAGGATGAAAATACCATGAAGGAGTTATCTAAACGGAGCTATGAGTCATCACTCAAATACGATTGGAATAAAACTGCTGAGGAATATTATAATATTATATGGAAGATTTACTCGCTGTAGATCAGGCAAGGAAGTTATTTGAGGAATACAAAAAGACCAAAGACCCCTCACTATTAGATCAAGCCATAAAGCTTCTTGAAGGGAGGAAGTGCTTATCTTGTCTAAACCAGTTAGGTCTAATTTATACGGAGAAAGGTGAATTAGATAAGGCTATAAACTGCTTTAAAGAAGCCCTAAAGAGGAGTAAAAGCGAAGAGGATTCGAGTATCATAAAATTTAACATGGCAATAGCTTATTATCGATCTAGAGATCTACAATCCTCTTACGAGATACTTAGGGAGTTGAGTAGTGGTAAAAGCTCAATTAAAACACATGCACAGAGGTTATTAGCAAAGGTTTGCCTTTCCTTTGGTGATATAAAGCATGTTGACGAAGCTAGGGCTATACTTGAGAGTTTTGATGAGCCTACTGAAGATTTGGTAGTAGCTTACATTTTCCTTGCTAGGAATGGAAGAAAGGAATACTTAAGGAATGCTATAGAGAACGCTAAGCTTCTGGGAAATAAGAGGCTCTTAGCTGAAGCGTATTTGAGTTCAGATAATGTAAAAGACCTTGAAAAAGCGCTTGAGCTCTTCAGAGATATCGGTGACGTTAGAGGGGAAGCTAGAGCGTTATATAAGCTTTCCCAATATAAGCCGGAATTACTTTATGAAGCACTGCAGAAATTAGAGGAGAGTGGTGAGGGGACTGATAGTGATAAGGTAAGGCTACTTAACGAACTTTATAAGAGGACTGGGATTTTAGATTTCTTAAAACAAGCTATAAAGTATGGCGAAAAAGCTAAGGAATACTTATTCTTAGCTAGGGCTTACGTTGAATTGGCTAAGCACGAAAACGAAGTTGAGAACTTAAGGAGGGCAGTGAAATATTACGAGGAGTTCATCAAGGAGAGGTTTGGTTCTTGACTTCCCAATAGTTGTAGAATATTACCTCATCTGGGTTTTTAACAGTCTTGGGATTCGGTTTGTAGTCTGGGTCCGGGTAACCAATTGAAAGTAAAGTTATGAGCACTTTGTCTTTAGGGATTTTTAGTATCTCCTTGGCTTCAGCGTTTTCATAAGCTGCTATCCAACCCACGCCTAAGCCTACTGAGTAAGCTGCTAAAACAAAATACATTACTGCATTAACTGTGTCCACCATCCATGTATGCGGGCTAACATCTGGTTCCGCAACTACTGCAATACCCATGGGGGCTTTAGCTATATGTGATGCTCCCTTGTGAAGTTTTGAAAGCCTCTCTTTAATCTCTTCGTCGGTTATTATGATGAATTTCCATGGTTCTCTGTTCATGGAGTTCGGTGCATGATTCGCAACATATATGAGTTCTTTTACTAGTTCAACTGGAACTGGCTTATTCTGAAAGCTTCTAACACTTCGTCTCTTTATAAGAAACTCCAGTATCTCGTTCATAAAATGTGTTAGTAGAATGCCTTTTTGAAATTTTTTGCTGATTTTATAATGATAGATAAACTGAGATACATGCAATATTTTGATAATTACAGTTTACAATTTGCTTCAAGTTTACCCCCACCAGTCAGCAACAAAATTTTTATTTATTCATATAAATATATTTAGTAGGAATAGTGAGATGCTGACGAGGTTCAGAGAGGTGATGGGCCTTGAGATACGCAATATTAGTGAGTTGGAGTTTGTGGGGTTTATCGCTTTACTTATTTTCACCCTATCTATCCCCCCTTTTAGAGCAAATAGTTCATAATGCAGAACTAGTTGGAATTATTTACGTTATAGCGTCTCCCTTTTCAATACTTTTTTCACTACTTCCCAAATGGTTTAATAAGGCTAACAGCCTCTTGATACCATTATCTCTAACAATATCTGGCATAGGATTATTAACACTTGGATTGTCAGAAAATCAAGCCCTCGCGATACTTGGACTAATACTTTACAACTTTTATTGGGCCTCAGTGCCTTTATATTACGTTTTAATGAGTAATTTAGGAGACGGCTGCCTTACTAGAATATGGGCAATTTCCATGATCCCCGCAATAATAGTACCACCAATTAGTGGTCTGGTGTTCAGCAAGTTAGGAATAAGGATGATATTCGTTATTAGTGGTCTTACAATGATTACTGCCTCATTGCCAATGTATAAAATAGAAGCTAAATTAAAGGAGGAAGGGAAGGGCGAAACTTCATATTTACCCCTCATATTTACGATTCTTCCCTCCTCCATAGCCCTTCCCTTCCTTTACCTAGATAAGGGGATTAGTGAGTCTTTGATTTGGTTAATATATGCTATAGGAGAGGGGTTAGGGGTAGGAATGTCTTTAGTATTATGGAGACTTAAGAACGGTTTATCTTTGGCATTAATAGTATTTTCTGGGATTATAACGGCGATACTTTACCCACAATTAGGGGGAGTTTTTTACGGTTCTTCTGAAGCTTTAGTAGCTCTAGGTGTCGATGCTGTAAAGCCTAGGGATCTAAATAATGCCGTGAAGGTAACTTTTATCGAGTCCACTTTGTGGGGGGTTGGCTACGTTATAGCGTCTTTACTTTACGTCGTATGGTCTTCATTGCCAATAATCTTTGCCGGGTTAATTGCAATATTGTTTTCACTAACACTAATAGTCTTATCACTCAAAATATTCGTAAGAAAGCTGTATCTAGGAAAAATAAAGTCTTTGAATAAGCTTATAGAAAAACAGACTTTATACGAAGGGATAGAGCCATACTTCAGCTTTGCGTAGTTGATACCTTAAAGGACTCTTTTAAAGGTAAAACCCTTTTTTATTTGCATTAATCCTTATCTTTCCTCTTCCTTAAATATACAATTATGATTTTACCTCACCAACACATAAAAGTGTTGTTGGGTAAAGTTATACTAAATTATTCTGAGGAAAACGTTAGGGAGAACGGTTACGATTTAAGGATCTGTGGCGAGAAATATTATGAAGTTAAAGGAAGTATACAGTTGCCAAATAAAAAGGCGGATTTAGAAGAACACCGTTTTAGTAATATAGCCTATTTAAAACCTTTGAGAACGTACTTGTTCGAGTCATGTGAGGAGTTTAACATCCCAGAGGATTTAGCCGTATTAATAACTTTAAAGAGTACTATGGCAAGGAATGGCTTTCTTGCTCCGCCCACTGTAATAGACGCTGGTTATAAGGGGAAGATTATTGTGGCTATAACCCCAGTTTATGAATCTAGTTTAAGTAAGGGGGTCGCAACTCACCATTTAATATTTTACAAACTTCTTGAACCGACTCAAAAACCGTATAACGGGAAATACCAGGGTGGTGTTGTAATATAACATTAGTACCTTAGCTTACTCAAAATAAAACCCTGGATTTTTAGGAAAGTTTTAGTATAAAGGATTCGCTTAAAGGGTGAGTAGTAAATTCTTAATTTCACAAGTGATAGGAACATAAGGAGTATGATCTTTATCAGTTTTTTTGATATCTTACTTCCACTTTCATCGTGGAAATATATCCCTTCAAGCTCTTTAATTTTATACCCTCTTCTTTTAAAGGCATATATTAAATTTACGTCAAACACTAAATCGTTGAGTACAAGTTCATTAAATACGTTTTCAAGCTTATCCTTCTTTATTAGTTTAATCCCAGATTGGAAATCATGAATCGTTATTAAGCTAGGAAACATAAGTTTTACTAGAAATTTAAACCCATTACTTAATACTTTTCGTAAGAGGGGCAATCCTACAACCCTCCTTTTAATAATTACTAAGTCCGCGTCGCAGTTCATGATTCTCTTAAGTAATTCATCTGGTATTGGTAAGTCAGCATCAGTGATCAGAATCTTATCATACTTTACCATCTCGAGCCCCCTCTTTATAGAGCCACCCTTACCTAACCTTTTTGAATTGATTAATAAGGTAACGTTAAACTTTTTCACGACTTCTGGGGTTCTATCATTACCCTCAAAGACTACAATAATTTGGGGGTTTTGTAATGTCGATAAAAGCCTCTCAATAGCTTTTGGTAGTCTACTTTCTTCATTATATGCGGGAATAACTACAGATATCATTTTTTGGTTGAAATCTATATAAGAACAGATTATAAACTTTTCCTTTTAAGAGAGTGACGTTGTTCGATGATATATTCGACAATCCTTACTTCTTAACATTTAGATACACGTAATTTTTATGGGCAGAAAATTAATAAAATGAAATACTTGTTTCCCTATTATTATCAACCTAGTATAGATACCTCTTAAAGTTCTAAACTAATAGTTGGACAGCCCAGGATTAGTGTTCACGAGGAGTTCAATTCCATTAAAAATATATTACGGTTTACGTTTGTTAATTCATGTGCAATTTACAAAGCTATTTAGGTATTGGGACTACATACTTATTTCCTTATGGAATACAATAATACTGTACTTAATATTTCGAGGTAAGCCTATTTACGGCGGTGATCAATTATTTATTATTTACTCTCATGAGTCCTTTAATTATATCTTTTGGGGATTTATCTACCCCTATACGAACTATCCTTACGGTTACTTCCCATCTTATAACCCGACTAATTGGACTTTATTAGTTACTATCCCCTTTACCTTTTTCACTTTTGGTGAAGAATTGTTTTATAACCTTCTTTTCATTATAGGCTCGGTTTATGTATATAAGATTTCGAGATTTTATTACCAGAAGAGTATAGCTATAATTTCTGCCATTCTTTTCCCAGCAAATTGGTATATATTAATTGGTGATATAATAGTTCACGACGTGTTTTTTAACATTTCAATAGTCTATACATTATTACCACCTATAACTTATTATATTATTGCATATGCAAAGGCTAAAATAAGCTCCTTGAAGTCATTCCTCATTGTATCATTACTTTCTTTCTTCGTGTTGTCAGCCTCCGGAGACTTACTACCATTTGTATGGCTTTACATTTTATTCCTTCTAATCTACTTCTTTTATAACAGACTCGTAATACTGTTATCTTATATCATATCAATAACGTTAGGGCAGTTATATTGGATAATTTTCACAGCAGCCCCCACTGTTTCTGAATTTACCAGTATAGTTAATGAGTCCTATAAATCCTATGTTATAGTCCAACAGTTCTATCCGTTTGTATACACAATGAGAGCTGTGGGCCCAGACGTAGGGCTACCATCTTATGTTTACCTACTCTCTTTTCTCATATTCCTATTCTTGACAGTGGGTATTATTAAAAATAGGGAGAGGGATTTAAGATTCTTTTTCTTAATATGGTTTATAGGAACTTCCTTTATATCGTCTTCATATACCCCACTTAAGCCTTTAGTAGTTTACGGAATTCTACACTCTGGTTTGTTCGCTCCATTAAGGGATCCAATTCTCTTTATCTCACCAGAAATAGGAGTCCTATACTGTATTCTTTTACCATCTGCAATTTCTTCAATAAGGCTTGATAGTCTGAAGTATAAGGCCTTATTTTTGTCTTTTATAATCCTTGTAAGTATTGTTTTCCCATTACCTCTCATAAGTGGTGGTGAAAGTTCTATCGTTACGATTCCTAACTCTTTTATTAAAACAGTAGAATATCTTAACAGTGTAAATGGACAGTTTACTGTACTCCTACTTCCCCTCACTACTCCCACATGGGCTTCTACAGACTGGTATGTGGGAAATGACATCTTCATCTACTTCTCCTCTCATCCAGTGCTCTCTGGTGGGTTTTATGCTGGAGGGGAGCTAAACGGGCTTTCAGCTAGCTTAGCTACAAGTATATATTTCTTTAATGAGTCATCAACGGATTTAAAGAACGAAATAACGTCAATCTATAACCTTCTCTTCATACTAAACATAAGGTATATTGTGGTGGAGACTGATATGGAAGCTCAAGCATTATTATTACCGCTTTATTTACCAGCATATAAGTACGTGTCTTCATTATGTGAGATAAGTAAAGTGAGCGGTTTAGTCACGCTAGTTAGAAATTACTCACCTTTTTACATATTTAAAGTAAACATACCAGTAGAGACTTACGTATTTAGCTTAAAACAACCTCTAAATTTAAGCGAAAATGTTTCATATCAGTTGATACCATTAAATTTCACATGGACATCACCGGCTTCAATTCTTGTTAAATCTGAGAGCCAATGCCTATTACTCTCATTTGCTTATAGCCCCTATTGGATTGCTAACGGTAATCCGGGAATAAACTATCGTAATCTTACGCTTTTCAGAGTGAATAGTGGGAGCGTAGTAATTTATGATACGATGTATAATAACCTAATGAAGAGCTATGAGTACGCGTTAGGATATCTCGTAGCCCTAATTTTAGGAGTAATATTGATAAACAAATTTAAAATTGTTAAAACTAAATTTAAAATATGGCAAAGTTCCTAATTGTGGTCAAATCCCAAGACCAATTAAATGTAAATACGGCAGTAAACGTAGCTCAAGGCTTAAAAATGATGGGAGCGCAAGACGTCAAAATGGTTTTCTTAGGCCCCGGAATTACAGCACTGTCTAAGAAAAACGATATATCATCAATTGTTTCAAAGGCCTCTGAGAACTTAAAGAAAATGGGAATAACGGTTTACGCATGTGAAATGGCGATGAAGAACTATAACGTTAACAAGGATGACCTAGTTTACGTTGACGAGATATCAAGGGGTGCTGATGTAATAGTTAAGTTTGCGGACAGCGGTTATATTGTCCTTACATTCTAAACCTTTTTAAGCAACTTTTTAATTCCTCACTATATGGACTTAGGAATATTTTTGGCTTCTCTAGGAATAACTCTGTTGGAGTTCTCCGAGGCTGGAGTAGTTGCTTCAATATATCACGGTATTTATAAGAATTCCTTACCGTTCCTTTATGCAATAGCTGGTGTATTGGTGGTCACAATACCGATTTTAACATTAGGTAAATTGATAACCCTTATACCAATAGACTACGTTTTGATAGTATCTGGGATTATCTTAGCCTATTTTGGGTACAAACTCTTGAGGAGTGCTAGGAGGTACTTTAAACACGTAAAGGGGGGGGGGGTGAAAAGTGATGAAGAGAAAAAAGAGGGATTAAGTGTGGTCTTTACAGTTTCAGCCGTTGAAGCTTTAGAGGCCGGGCTAGTTGTCTTAGCGTTAATTCCTCAAGACTACATCTCGGCGGTTATGGGTGTAGGGATTGCAAGCGTAATAGTAATAATACTTACCGCAGTACTCAAGGCACAAATAGCTAGGATTAGGTTACCTCACGTTAAGTTCGTACTTTCAGCTTTACTTTTCAGCCTTGCCACAATGTGGTTTAGCGAAGCTTTTTTCGACGCTAACGAATTGCTCTTACCCCTTTACTTCTTTGTCTTCCTTGGGGTGAATTATCTAGCCGTAAAATTATAGTTGACAGAGGAGAAGGGGGTTATGACGGTTTAAAAGGCTTTATATAAGTAAAATAAAACATTCTCTATATCTTAAATTTGGTCTAACATATATGTTAACACTAAATATGCGGCGTTTTTTACAAGGGTGACGTAATTGAGTAATTCGTTTTTACTAAGTCCTTCCATGAAGGCTATTTTAGCTATCTGTATTGATTTAGGTATTTCTTTATCTGGAGGGATAGTAAAGAACTCTAAATTCATTCTCATAAGTTCCAGCTTTATATTCTTCAATAAAGTAGGGTCCTTCTTAATTTTTTCTTGGTTAAGATCTACTAGTACGGTAATAATATAGTAAGTGCTGTTAGGGTTATTTCTAATTATGGACACCTTTATTCCCTCACCAATAGGTGGGGATACTGTAATATGGAAATACAAATTCCCGCTCGTAACCTTCTCAACCCTCATTCCCAGCTCTAAAAACCAATTATACACCTCTGTATCAGTAGCCATTTAGCTACACCTCAGAGCGGAATCGCCGTCGCCAACAGTTTTCGATAAGCCGTGAAGTTTATGTCATTTGATATCATTTAACATTCCTAGCTCTTTTCATGAAAATTTATAAGCTTTTTCTGTTAATGTTGATATGTAGAAGAGAGCCCTACAGTGAACCCGAGGAGCAATGTGAGGGGGAGGATGGGTTCGATGAGGCTCCCTATGTCCTTGAAGGGAGTGGTTTAACTACCGCTCCCGTAGACGGCATGGGGAGCCGGACAAGGGGAATGAGGACGAGAGGTTGAATATTCATGAAACCTCAATGAAAGTCCGACCCCTCAAAGGAGAGTAATGTAGCAGATGTCACTTGCCTATTCATCAAAATGGAGGGTAACAAATAGTATGTTCTAAATTATAAAATAAATAATTTTAACAAGAGACAACGAGTTCTCACTTATGGACAAATATTTGTTAGCACTTCTAGGAGAGGCCGGAGCGACGGGTCTAGCTAAGGGTATTTATATAGTTAGGAAGGAGGAGAGGTTTAAGAACGCGTATTTGAATGAGTTATCTCATTGGAATTATTTCAAAAAATTTAAGTCTAGCAAACTAGAGCTCCCCACCTACTTTTTGTTACTAGTACTAGGTGTTATAATAGGTCTATTGGGGCTTAAGGTTATTAGGAAAGTGGTGAATAAGGTAGAAGAACAGGCGCTAAAATTTTACTATGAGAACTTTGAAATTAAAGGGGAGATTGCGAAAATAGTTGAGGACGAAAAGCATCACTTCATTAATTAACTATGCGAAGACAAAAGGTACAATCCATATTCTATTAGTGCAAGCGAGAATGACATAAATATTATTACTAATAGAATTTTCAATACTGTTAATGTTTTATATGATAAGGATTTAATTACGTTATTTTTTCTCAATTTATATAATTTGATTTCAGAAAAAAGAAGATATAGAGTGATATCATTAGTAAAAACAACAATATTCCATTTTGTACTGAGTCTGTTACATTAAACACTTAAAATCACTCTATTTTAACAGTTGTTATGTCAATATCCACGTATTATATCCAATCTCGTTTATGTAAACTTGCTCAAGGTTGCCACTTTCATAATACCAAACTATTGCCTGAACCTGAGATGGAGGAGGATAATAATTAGCTACGAAATACCAGTAAACTATAGAGTATAACTGATTCTGTGCATGAGATATTATCCACTTCAGATTATAAGTATTGTTGAATAAGGGCCCGTTTTCAAGTAACTGATCAGTGATGTTATATATAGGTGCGTTTGATGAAGATTTACTCTGTTCAGTAGATAAAACTGCTTGGGATATGATATTTGTAGAAGATGAATTACCGAACTGTATTATGGAAGCGTAACCATTACCGCTTGAAACACCTACAGGTGTAAATTGCTGTTCAGTGATTTTACCACCATATGATTGATATAGTGTAATTAGCATATTCAAGTTAGGGCTACTTAGCTGCGAACCAGTGCTAAAATTGAGGAAATACCAATAACCTTGAGTCAATTTATTATATATTGGAGCTACTTTATATAGTACAAGGCCTTTAGATGTATAAGTAGTTTGGTTTACAAATAAAGTTGTATTCTGTGTGTAAAATACAAATGATACATTCTCTCCTCCTGAAGAGACAAGATTGAAAGTAAAGTTAATTAGCATCGACTTGCCATTGGATATTTCATACGGATTAAACCATAACCCGAATACTAAGCCCTTATTACTAGAAAATATTAATGGCGGATTCAAGTTTAATGGTTGGTTAGATGCTGTATACTTACCAGAGCTAGAAGCTACAAATACTCCAATTCCGGAGTCAAGCGGAGTAACGTAAGTGTAACCTAGTCTATAATAATGATTATTTATATTTACTAGAACCCATAATACTATAATTTCATCCCCGGTAACATTAGCACTTACTAGGAAAGGTTGGTTGTTAGTAACTACATATCCTTGTCCTTTTACAGTACCTAATAACTCACCGTCAGGTAGATAGACGTTTCCAGATATAGGTAACGAGTTACTCACGTTTATTACAGCGTTTTGAACTCCGTTAGGAACGTAAAGATAGAGATTAGGATTTGGATTAGTGACGAACGGATATATGATAAGTTGACCTTGGTTAATGTCGTAACCTTTTACACTTACAATGGTTAAAAAGGAAACATTGTAGATTATAGAGTTTCTACTTATACAGGAATAAAACGTCAATGGAGATACAGAAATCTGAATAGATTTAGAAAAAGATTCAAGAGTATTTATATATAATAAATTGGAGTTAGTGTATGAAATGTAAATTGAATAAAGACTTAAAGCCACGATAGAAATGAGAATGGTTGCCACAATAAACATCATATTTACTATCGCTGTTCCCATGACTTTTTTGTCGTAAAATTTATATTTATATTTTTCGAGTTAGAAGTAAAGTGAGTTTACGTTATGCCCGAAAGTGTTGTGCAAACAATGATCATCGTTATAGCCGTGCTGGTTGTCGGTTTAGCTATATTTGGATATACTTCCGCTTTCTTGGCCCCCACCGAGGCTTTCACAATAGCCGAACAGCAGGCTGCACAAATAGCCGCCCAAACTACTATATCACCAGGTCCCTTGTTGGTATCTTCTAACGGAGTAGGAAGTGTGGTAGTTGAGGCTTATGATCCTTCCTACTCCGGTAATTATACCTTATACGTATTCCTCATTCCCTCTTATCTCGTTACTTCCGCAGGTGTGGTTACACCCAATTCACCAGTTGTCGATAACGTACATTTCACAGTTTATTTACCCAATAAAATCCAAGCTTCTACAATTACAGGAACTCAAATATATGACATCAACGGGAACGAGCTGTATCAAGGAAAGCTTTTGGTCTATTCAATACCCGCAAATACACCAGTGACTATAAATTTGTATAATGTACCTAATCAAGGAAAAGGGTACTATATAGTAATATGGTTGATGATTAACAACGGGTTGTATATGTTCAGAGTAGGATATGCATACACCGGTTTACCTTCTTCTACGGGGTGATGAAATTGAAAGCACTAGCAACCTCGATTGCATTAATTATATTTCTCATTATTTTAATTTCAGTCCTAATTCCAGCATTCTTCATTCTTTATAACACTCCTTATTACTCCGATCAAGGAAATATTGCTGCACAAGCTTATCAGGAAGAGAAGGACTTACAGTTAAATAACATATTAAAAGGGAATCCCTTAATATACTACAGTTCTGGTACCTCACCTTACGTAGAGATAAAAGTTCAAACTGTTCAAACGCCGATAAATATAACTCAGATTTATTATTTCAACGGTACGATGTGGGTTCCCGCACTTAATAACAGTATAAATGTGGATAGCTCCATGATTATACCTTTACCCAAAGCTGCTTTTAATGAACCTATTGTAATAGTAACGGGGATGTCAAACATACTTTACCTGAATCCAAATACCTCTACTACTACATCTGCAGTTGCAGGCCCGATAGGAAAAGTCCCTGTGTACGTAGTAGCTCTAGCTCTTAATAAGACTCCTAATGGTTACGTTATTATTCCTGTTAACACTTGCGTTCAGTTGGGAGGAACTTTAATGGATACACCTTTCATACTTTACGTAAACCCTGGGACATATAGTCTCGTCGCAAAAGATCAGCAGGTATTCCTAAGTCAGTACGGACTTACGGGTGGCTTCCTTAACTGGTCTGTAGCTGGTTACGGAACACTATCTTCAGCTGATTCACCCTCAACAACGTTAACAGTTAGTGGACCGACTATAGTGACACTTCTATATAACACATCATTGAAACACTATAAAGTCGTTATTCAGTTTAGTTTACAAAATTACAATACGCCTCTGCCTATTGAAGGGACTACTATCGATCCCAACACTGGTGCTCTTTTGACTAACGTGAATTCGTCACTAACTGTTTACGTGGATAATAAACCTTATCTGATAAACTATACACATTCGTCTATAACTTTAGAATTAACATACGGTTATCATACCGTGAGCTACCCTACAAGTATATATCTAATGTTTAACTATACGTTAGGTAAAACCACTATTCCATATGGGGAGATAATACAATACACAATTTTTAATGTGAAAAGCAGTAACGCAAGCGGTATAATAATCTGCAATGACCACGAGTTTAAAGTAGAATATAACGGGACAGTATATATTGCGTTCAAGCCTACCGTTTATTACTATCTAGTCATGGTAAACAATAGTTTTTCCTTACCTAGTGGCGTTCAACTAATATCGAATACCTCTCCGGTTCTTGGAGACATTGCGGCACAACTCCTACAAGCTAACGTAACACCTCCTAATGGTAGTGGTGTACCCCCTCAAGTTCTTGCTTTAGGTCCAAGTAAAGATTATACTTATGAGATGTTATACTTGCCTAATGGTACTAACATAACAGTGACTATATTCTATCTACAACAGATTGTTGGGAATTATACATTATTATTACCATCATTTTTCCTACTGCCGATATCTCAGGAAGAAACATTTCAATCTTTAGTATCAGAACCACTAAATTTCACAGTAGAGAATGCGACTTACATCTTGCAAGGTATCTATTACGTGCCTCAGTATAACCCATATCAACATGTGTATTTGCCTTCAATCTTTGTTTATTCACCTACTATAATTACGGTATATTCTGTGTGGGAATGGGGAGGAAATCCGCCATAGGGGGGTAGTCAGATGGTCGGACCATTACTACGTAAAAGAGGTTTGAGCTCTGCAATTGCAATTTTAATTTTAATAGTAATTATTGTGTCGTTAGTAGTACCGTTCTTATTTTACTTACAATATATGAGGCAGAATACTCAAGTCACTGGTGCGATAGTTAATAACTACTTAACTTTAAAGCAATTACAATATAAGTCGGTAATTAGCGGCCATCCTGCAATTTATTATTTAGGAGGGACACAAAAAGGTTCAATAATATTTGAATACACTAACGGTACATTCGTTCCTCCTATTAACTTGACTATAACTGGAATATTATACTTTAATAACGGGGTGTGGCAAAACATTACTACATATAAATATCCGATTGTCATTAATTCTTCACAGTCTATAGAAATACCTTCATATGCCTCTAGCTATCCAATAATAATAGTGACTAGCTTAGGTAACGTGTTCTTTTTAGCTCCTAACACTTCAATAGGTCCTTACTCGTTGGCCAGTAGGGGTGGAGTAGAAATATTGGCGGAAATATGGACTAAGAATAACATTTATGCACCTATAGCTAACGTGACTACTAACATAATGGGCGGGCAGTTCAAAAACTATTCTATACCAGTAGCTTTCCCTAATATTACCGGGACTTTCCAAGCCAAAGTACCGCAATACGTATACTACGAGTTCCAAAACGGAACCATAATAACCGGTCAATTCCATAACTGGATTATACAAGGGAATGCGATAGTTAATTCAACACAAACTGAGGGTATATCCGTAACTTTAGAAAGGCAGAGCGTTGTGCTTATTGCCAATTACACTGAAGTAACTACGTGTATAAGTCTCAATGTGCAAGTTATAGAGCCTAATGCTCCACAAGTCCAGTCCATTTCAGTAAAGATAGATGGTAAGAATTATCAGGTGCCAAGTACTGTAAAGGTACTGGCAGGGTTCGTGTCTGTTACCATACCGCAGGAATACCTAGAGTTTAACAATACCCTACAAGAAAGTAATGGATATATTTACTCGTACGCGTACGATTATTCTGAAGTAGGCAATACTAAGTATTTATCACCTAGCTTTGTGTTCTTCGTAAATCCGCAGACTTCTTCAATTACACTAACAATTTACTACACTGAGGAGGGATATTATGTTTACGTGAAACTAGTATGTACGGGGCAGACTTATCCTTATACCGGAGATTTCAACTTCATACTTAACGGAACAGTATATGACTATGGCAAGTCATACTGGATATTAGCGGGAAAGTATGTGGCGGATCCTACTGGAATATTTATTCAAAATGCTAGGTCATCATACTCTATAGGTGCCGTGGATGTGTACTACAATAATAATTTAATATGGAATGATACTGAAGCCAGTCCGATTATAATTAACCTAACTCAGCCTGGAACAATAACAGTTCAATACGGAGTTGATGAGATATATCAGCAATTATAACGGGGTGAATATCGTGAGGGCCCAATCGGAATACATAGGTTTTATCTTCGCTCTCATAATAATAGTAGCCTTATTAATCCCCCTTATGTTTTATCTACTCAATGTATCATCACCGTCGTCTAAGCCCATAAATTATCAAACTGTTGCCAATTTACAAATTGGAGGAAGTAACGTTATAGTGTTTTATAATTCGTCCTATGATCCCAAATATAATTTAATCCTAGTTTATAAGGGAAGTCAAAATTTTGTGTTAACTGGGGTTTATTACATGTATCAAGGTAAGATATTAAATATAACTAAAGAAGTACAAGCAATAAATCAACAAGGTCAAGTGGTCGGAGGTATTCCCAAGCCTCTAACATATAATTTTACAGTGCCAGAAGTCGCTTATAACTTACCCTTAATCCTTCAAATATCAGCGTATAATACGACTGTTTTCGTTGAAGTACCACCTAATGAAACAGCAATAGCTTCGTAAAAGTTTTATTTAAGATATACCCTTTTCTTATTATGCTTTCTCACTATTTCTCTCAATTAATGAAGGATCAAGGTTATTATTTCATTCACATAGGTCGTGAAAAACTTGATTTACAAACATTTGCAGTTAGGATGCTTGTTAAGGGTTACGGTATAATTGATGAAAAAAGGGAAGGTAATACTGTACTGGAAGTTGAAGGGATAAGACTCCTTAAGGGTAGAGGAAGTGAAAAGAGTGATTGCATTTTCAGGAAAGGAGGTAAAAACATCATAACTGATCCACCGGAATTCCCTAAAATAGTCATAGATCTTGGACTATTCGACAGTCTGACCGAAGAAGAGAAGAAGAAAACATTAGTCCAACTAAATATGACTCTGAACATCTTAAGGAGGTTCTGGTGGGACGGTAACTTAGTGATAGTAGGAGACGTGAGGATAGGGAAGGCAATAAATGTTAGTAAGTTTAGGGCTGAAGCAAAAACAATAGTGCTTGACCCTTACGGTGATGTCGATGCAAACGAGGAAATAATAAGGAATTCGGACGTATTCATCATAGGAGGAATTGTAGATAAGGGAAGAAGACTGAAATACGCCACTACCGAGTTAGCTAAAATGAGGGGCTATGACTACCCCCGTGTAAGGATAAAGTTACGAGGGTCAGTAGTTGGAGTCCCAGACGAGATTAACAAAATAGCCGAAATCGTGCTGAAAGTTAAGGAAGGTGAAAGTTTGGAGGAAGCGGTAATATCAACTATGTCCAAAGCTGATAAAGTGGCTAGGATCTTGTATGACGTCCACAGGCTAGGTTTAGACGTTTTAGAAGAGGAATTAAAGTGGTTAAAAGCTGACGATAAGGTTTTACACATGGTGAAATCGAGGCTGAGGATAACCTCATGATGTGTTAAACATGTATAACAGTAAAACTTATTAAACAGTATGACAATATTAACATATGTCTTCAAATCCTCAAGATCAAAACAACAATAATAGGAAGACCATTACTATAAGGGGAGTAGATAGCGATCTATATAACAGGATAGTAAATCTGTCAAGACAGAGCGGGAAGACGGTAGGGGAAATAATGAACCAAGCTATGAGTACTTTTCTGGGATTAGCGGGAAAAGCTGGGGAAAAGATCGACGATGCAGTTTCCAAGGCTAGGGAGACAGGGAAGGCATTTATCGAGGGGTTTAACGAGGCTAAAAAGGACGTCGTGATCATATCCGACATTGAAGAACTTGAGGCTAATAAGAACGAGATAACGAGTCTGGGTAAACCCGTCTTGTTCAGGAACATAAAAAAACTCGTGTTAGAAGACATAGATGAGCCTACTCTAGATAGATATATCGACTCTATCGTGTCAGTGGATGAGCTCGTTATACCTAGATCGTTAAATAAGTTTAAAGTTTTACAAAAATGTAAGTTCGTAAAGAGGATAACTCAAGTCCCGTGAAAGGAGCCTTTTCCCGTTATAGTAATGCAATCGTTGGCAAAATAATGGGTATGAGCAAAGTTAAAATAAAACCGCTTATCATTGCCCCTACAGCATATTCTCCGCCTAACAAGTCCACGTATAGAGGTAACGTTACGTCCATTGACGTAGCCCCTCCTATGGCTATAGCACCTATAGGAGTTGCCTTCACTCTTAGTAAGATCGGTAACAAGATGAAAGCTAATTGCTCTCTCAGGAAGTTGCTCAGAAACCCGACCACGCCAAGAGCTGGACCGAAGTATTTAGCGACGAATGGTCCCGTATACGAATACCAACCTGATCCTAAGGTTATCATTAAACTTGCCTTTAAGGGAATTAAGGGGGAGAAGATCACTGAGAGTATTATAGCCCCTACCACGTCAACCGTAACTGCTAAGATCGCTAGTCCCGTAGTCCTCTTGAGTAATCCTATGTTAAAGCTCCTGCCTATCTCAATACCTATAATTACAGCCAAAAAGTATAACTCATAGTCTATGATGAAGGTAAAAGGTAGCTCAAACCTGATTCCAAGTCCTAAGATAAGACCCAAAACCAAAGGTATAACGTATTTTATTTGCATCCTCAAGTTAACTTTCATAGGGTATAAATGAACTTTGTCTATAAAGAATAAGCCTATAACATATGTTATGAGGATTAACAAGGTTGCCATAACTAGAGATATTAACAGAACGCTAGCGATCTCGTTGACTGGAATTGTAACGCCTCCCCAATAGGAAATAGTGAATATCAAGACTAACACTGTAGTTTCCGTGATCACTGAAGGCAGTTTCACTTTCCTTCCTATACCCATACTTATAAGATATAGAGAGAGAAAAGTCAGTGTAAAGTTCATACAACTCAATATAATATTCTGCTTAAATGATTATCCTTACTTTAGTGGAGAGAGAAGTTTTGACTAATACTTTCTTCCTCCTTATCTTCTTTTAATCGCCGCAAATAGTATTAAAAGCGTGGAGATTATCAGTAATACCACAGACACAACATTTACTAGATTGATAGAAACTACTGCGTTTTCCACTATGGGTTTATTTACCATGATCACAACTCCATTCGGTAAATTATATGTCCCAGTCCACTTTACACTCTCGAAAAAGGGAACTGAAGTATTTAACCTTATTTCACTGCCCTTGAAGTACCATGACTTCTGTCCGTTTATTGTGACCAAGTATTGTGGGTAATAAATTACTGTAATTGAGGTAGGTTTTATTAATGTAAAGTTAGAGAAAGGTAATACAGAGAGGACTGCATACCTTTCCGTACTATTTATTGGGTAAGTTACGTTAGTCAGAACTTGTATCTTACTTCCGTTGAAATACCACCCGTTAGTGAAATTGACGAGGTGGCCGTTAATAAGGGCTAATACAAGATAATGTGAACTCACGTTAACGAAGAATTGTAACCTCCAAATAGCTGTAAAGTTCAGGGGAGATTCAATTCTTATTGTCATATTATTAATCAGGACATACCTGCTATAATTGTTAACGTAATAGTATTGAACCGGCACGTATATTGAAAGTCTGGAGTCGTACCATCCCGTAGTAAAGTTCATGATCATCCCGTTTGCTATGCCTTTTAGTGGGTACGGAGAAAGGACGTTTACAAGGAACTGTTTAACTAACGACACATTTATAGCTACAGGCTTATTGACGATTATGTAAGTAATGTTAGGAGAACATGTTATCCTCTCGCTAGGAGCAATAACATGGTAGTAGGCTACCTTAAACACTATAGAAGTCCCGTTATTATACCACCCACTTGTAACATTCATTAAAGTCCCATTTACAAACCCTTCCAACTCTCTGTTTATACTTACGTAGTATTGGTAACTAGAGATTATGGTAATCGTCATAGATGAGTTAACTATAACGTGGAAAGGAGTTGGTATGTAGTATACTACTCTTTCGTCATTGGAAAGGTAATGGTAATTGTTCGGCACCGTTATCACTGTTCCATTGTTATACCATCCTGAAGTTATGTTCTGGTAACTCCCGTTTACTTCTACTAACGCCTTGTAAGGGACTATAACGTAGTACTGTAATAAGAATCTTGCTGTGAAATTAATAGGTGAGTTCAATGTTACGTTAAGGTTGTTGGTCAAGATCCACCTCTCGGTTTTCGAGCTGTAGTATATTTGCGGAGGGATGAGGACTCTTGAGCTCTGGTTTATCCATTGTATATGTGTAGCCGTCATATTAATCCCGTTAACCAGTTCGTATAATGGCAGGGGAGAGTTTATTATCAGTCTGTATTGTGTTATCCATGAGGCTGTGTAGTTTATGTTCGGTTGACTTACAATGAAGCTGATGGGATTTAGTAATTCTTCTCTCATACCCGTTGATAAATAATAATATTGCAGTGGGATCACTACTTTTGAAGAGGAGTTAAACCACTGGTTCCCTGTCACGTTCAATGTTTTCCCGTTGACTTCTATTATCAGGGGGTACTCGGTCTTAATATTTACCAAGTACTGTAAAACTACGGTTACGTGTATTGTTATGTTAGTCGTAATTACTATATATGTTACGTTAGGAATTAGAAGTTCTCTTTCCCCCGGTGCTATTACAGAGTAATTGCATATGGGTAATTCTATTACTTCTCCGTAATAGTATTCACCCGATTTGATGAGTGCGGGGGTTCCGTTCAATGTCCCCCACATGGGTATATTAATTGTGACCTTCAATAAGTTAGGTATTTGGATATAACTCACAAACACTTGATAATAGCCGTTTGACAAAGTGATTATATTGTTAGTGGTATTATAACTACCACTACTACTTAGCACCTTGCTTATAGGCAAATAGCGGTAAAGTGATGTATTAAACAGCGGAAGTTGTACGGTAATACTAGAAGGTGAGGTGTAAGATGTGTAATAGGACTCTCCGTAATCCGGTTCTTGAGTGTTATAAGGTACATTTGCTGTAGTGTTATACCCGTTAACTAAGTAGTAGTGGTTTGAGAGTACTGTAACTAGTGTCCACCCCGGGATCAAAGGTGTAAAATAGCTCGTCAAATAGGACGGGTTTGGGTTGCCGATAGTCACACAGACCATACCGTTATTACCTAGGGTTGCTTGTATGTTAGATGAAGTCTCTGCTGTGTCGAAGCCATAGTTATAAACTTCTGGAAACGGTGAGTATAAGTTAGTTCCCGTAACCTTATAATATATTGCTAATTGAGATTTCATTGACGAGAATGTAGCTATAGCTCCGTTTGAAAACCCTCCCCAGACAAGCTCAGCATCAAAATACTCCCCATTTCCGGTTAATTGGGGTGCCACTAAGATATAGGCGTTAAGGATATCGCTTAATGTTATTATCACGGTGTCATATTTAACGTAAGAGCCACCCATTTCATATCCTATACAAACCTCCGCCCCACCGGGGGTTTTTGACACATTTATGAAAAGTAACAATGACATGGGAGTTGAGAAGGATTGATAAGATGTCGAATAGTAGTAAAATGATACTACTTGTCCATTATTTGTGGTTGTTGTTGTCACTTGACCATTACCAAATATATATGCTGGGTTCAATCCGGCACCATTTGCTGTAAAGTTCCAGATATTGTCTATGAAACGCATTTGAGATCCTTCGAATTGTATTGCATTCTGTATCCAATATTCCTGAAGGTTACTTAAGGAGCTCATCACTAGCACCACATTCAGCTGTAGAGAGGCACCGCTCGTAGACAGTGATCCTATATATACATAACCCATTACAGAATTTGTCTCAACTGCAACTTTAACCCCCGAGGGACTAACACCGTTAGATGAGACTCCAATGGGATAATAGGGAGGGTCTTTGGTGTAAACCTTAGGGATCAATGCAGGTGTTGAAGAGATGGGAGTGAATGTAATGAGGTCTAGAAGAAAAGAAGTGATCAAGAGTAAAGTTAACAGTAATCTTAAATTCATATCTAGTTTTTAAAAATCACAGTTTTAAAAACTTTTGAGAACAGAAAACATAGCTAAGGACAGAAGTATTAAAGAGAGAAATATTAAAACAAAAGCAATGACTATACTGTCGTAAATTGGCTTTAAATAATATAAAAAAAGAAACAAAGCTATAATGGGGTTCTTCGTAAAGCTTTCACCTTTGTTGAGGCAGCTCGGGAGTCTCGCTTAGTATTTCCTCTATTGCCTCAGTCCTGAAACCGCTCTTAACAGCTGCGAAGTAGAACCCCAATATTACTAAAGCTGCTACAACTGTGTCCTCTGGGAACGGTATTATTGGATTTAGTCCGAATCCTCCGAAGTAGGACAGAATATATATTGCTATAAAGAAGCCTACCAACCACCAACCAGCATTTACCTCTCTCTTAATATCCTCACTCGTTACGGATAAGTTAAGGAGAGCAACATTTGCCATCAATAGAGCTGCATAAATGAGTATGTAAATTATGAACGCTGTATTGTTTGCTGTTGTAAGTCCTGAAGTGGCGTTAAAGAAAGCTATTGCTATTATTATAGAAACTACAATGTCCACAATGCCGACTAAGGCGGAAATGGTCTTGTTCACCTTTAATACTTTGTATGCGTAATACCCGAAGAACAACGGTAAACCGAAGGTAATACCAGTAAACACATAGAATAGTACAGCAAACCCTGACCAATATAATATCAGACCAGCGGCTAACGTCGCTAAGGGAGCTATTATTGATACACCAGGCAATTTGAAGGGTCTATTTAACTCTGGTGCATGCTTCCTTAGCACCGCTACGCTAATTCCCCCCATTATGTAAGTTAACACTGTAGCTGAGGATATGAAAGACACTAGGGCATACCATGACGGGAAGGGTAGTAAGAATATGAACCCTATGATTAATGCAGCAATTAGTGAGAATACTGGAACTTTAGTCTTTCCTACCTTAAGGAATATCTCTGGTAAGTAGCCGTTACTGGCAAAGGCATATATAGTTCTCGCGGAAGTTCCAGTATAAATCCATCCAGTACCGGATGGAGAGACAACAGCATCTATTGTTAACACTAAAGCCCATAACACAAATAATCCAGCAATAGCTCCAGCCTCGGGTGCTAGGTGGAATAATATTAAGAAGGGACCGTTTGCTATGGCTGCACCACTGCTTGTCTCAGCTGTAGGTAGAGCACTCCAATTACCAACTGGTACTGGGACTAGCTTACCTGACTCATTTAGATATAATTGGTTCCAGTTAATTCCGCCTATGAAAGCTACTTGTAACATTGTATAAAGTAGTATGGCAATTACTAACGAACCAATTACTGCAAACGGAATGTCTTTCTTAGGATTTCTACCTTCTCCTCCATATTCAACAGCTTGTCTGAAGCCCAAATATGAGAACACAACTCCAGTAGTAGGTATTGCGTAAAGCACAGCGTTGACTCCATAAATTCCACTAGCTCCTCCTACTACGTTGGAAGATGATGGGAAGAATCCTCCGCCAGCTGTAAAGTTTCCAGTATGGAAGTCGAATATTAACAGAAATATAACAGTTAGTGTCGGGACTAGTAACTTCCACCAGCCTACTCCATGTGTTACCTTACCTAGGATGTTAACGCCTGCATAGTTTAGGAAGAAGAAGAAGAGCAATAGAAGACCGGCGAGTGCTATTCCTTCAGGTGTTAGTATTGTTATCTGGGTTCCGTTAAAAGTTCCCGTAGTAGTTAATTGCGGATAATATGAGGCTATATACTCAATAGCTCCAGCCGCTTCAATAGCTGGTACTGAAGAGGCTGATAGGAAATAAGCCCAAGTTATTATGTAACCTACTACGCCTCCGTGAGTGTAGTGGGGATATCTGGTTATTCCTCCAGATTTCGGTATAGCAGCTCCAAGCTCAGCGTAAGCTAAACCCACGAACATTACTAGGATTCCCGCAATTATCCATGACAGAATTGCAGAACCTCCAGCATATGCACCAGTACTCAGAGAAGCGAACAACCACCCTGAACCTATTACTCCTCCTAAGGAGAGATATAATAATTCGAACTTATTTAGAGATCTTCTTAACAATTTATCTGATTGGGTTCCGAAATCTCTGGCTCCCCCTTTTATTTCCCTATCAGACATAAGTTTAAACTATATGAAGTAGTTTATAAATCCTTGGTATCTAATCATGGTTTGAAGGTGAACAATTTCTAATTGCTTAAAATAATTTGAACGAGTCATGATTGATAATTTGAGATTCTAATTTCTATACCAGAGAGCTGAAAAAATGATTTAAATGAAAATGAATAAATATATCTTATGGCAAAACTCAAAGAGCTTTCAGGTGAACTTAGAGAGATATATACAGTAAACTCAGATGAGGTGCTTTCCTTTAAGACGTATATAGCTGGAATCTGGACATCAACGAAAGATTTAGAAGAAGTAAAATCTCCCATAGACTTAGAGGTTTATGCAAAAGTCCCAAAGTTAAACTATGAAATGGTTGACATGGCTTTACAGACGCTTTATAGAAAGGGCAGGTGGGAAATAAGGGATATGCCAGGGGAGAAGAGATTAAAGGTATTTCACACACTGGCTTCTTTACTGGAAAAGTTCAGGCAGGACTTTGTGAACGTGTTAGTAATCGGTAACGGAAAGACCCCTTCAGCTGCAAATGGCGAAGTTAATGCAGCTATCGAGAGGTTAGAGAGGGCTGACTTAGACGTGAGAAAACTATACGGTGAGTACGTCCCGGGTGACTGGAGTACCGAAAGTTTGGAGGCTGAGGCAATAGTGAGAAGGGAGCCTTTAGGTATAGTGTTAGCCATCACCCCCTTTAATTACCCTCTTTTCGACGTGGTAAACAAGTTCGTATACTCGACCGTAGCAGGAAACGCCTTTGTTCTTAAACCAGCCAGTGCCACTCCCCTACCGGCGATAATGTTCGCAAAACTTGCAGAGATGGCAGGTTTTCCGAAAGAGGCTTTAGCGGTAATCACTATACCGGGCAAAGAAATGGACAAGATAGTTCAGGACAAAAGGATAGGTGTTATTTCACTCACGGGAAGTACCGAGACTGGGGAGCAGGTAATGAAAATAGGTGGAATAAAGCAATACGTTATGGAACTCGGAGGTGGCGATTCTGCGTTAGTTATGGCTGACGCTGATCCGAAAGTTTCAGCCCAGAAAATAGTCACCGGTATAACGAGCTATTCCGGGCAGAGATGTGACTCGATAAAGTTCGTATTTGCGGAAGAACCAATATACGATAAACTAAAGGAGAATTTAGTAGAGGAGTTAAGGAAGGTGAAAGTAGGAGACCCGAGACAAGACGGAGTCACTATGGGGCCTGTGATTGACCCTAAGACCGTAGACGAATTCGAGTTTGCCGTAAAAGACGCCGTAAGCAAAGGAGGAGTTATACTTTACGGAGGAAAAAGACTGGGCGCCACTTATATTGAGCCGACGCTTATTGAAATCGATAAATCGAAAGTAAAGGACTTGTACTTGTATAAGAAAGAGGTATTTCTATCAATCGCAGTGCTCACTCAAGTAAGCAATATAGAAGAGGCAATAGAGTTATCTAACGGTAGGAGGTACGGACTAGATGCAGCATTGTTCGGAAATGACATAAATAAGATAAGAAAGGCAGTAAGAATGCTCGAAGTAGGTGCGGTTTACATAAACGAGTACCCCAAGCATGGTATAGGTTACTTCCCCTTTGGCGGGAGAAAGGATTCCGGGATAGGGAGAGAAGGTATAGGATACACTATTGAATATGTGACGGCTTATAAAACAGTGGTATATAACTACAAAGGAAAGGGAATATGGGAGTATTTGTGACTTAACGAAGTACTTAGTGTTCTAACTCTTCTCTGAGCTCGTCACGACTATAAGTATCGATAGTATCACTAACATTCCCCCGGAGATTTCGAAGACGGTCGGTATTTGACCGAATATAGGGATAGCCAATAATGTTGCGACTACTGGCTCTAACAGCCCTATCGTCTCGATATGTTGAGGTTTGACCTTCCCAGAGGCTACTATTATAGACGTATGACCCAGCAAGGTAGGTAATGTGATTAAACCTAATAGTGCTAGGACGGAAGTTATGGTAACTGTGCCAAGTCCCTGAATTAGGAACAACGGAAGTGTAAATATTGAAGAAGAAATATATATAGAAGAAGTTAAGGTTATCGGCTCGTCTTTGACTTTACTCAGTCCAGCCGTATAAAGGGCTATTAAAAAGGCTGACAATATTGCAATGGCGTTTCCGAAAAGTAAACCGGGCTTTAGAGGAAGGTTCATTAATACCACTCCCAAAAACCCGGTGATGACAGCGATTATATCCCTTAAGTTTGTCTTGAATTTTAAGAAAGGTGATAACAAAATTACGAAAAAAGGGGAGGTAGAGACGAGAACAGTAGCATCGATTATCGTTGTCGAGTAAACACTGATAATAAAGGTCACCATATGCATTGCTAGTAGTAATCCAAATGGTGAATACCTCACGACTTTCTTAAGGTCGACCCTCCCTAAAGTGAGGATGAGACCTGCAATAAAGAACCTAAGGAATGCTATACTCCCAGGGGACATCGCCGATAATTTAATGAAAATAGAAGCGGTACCAAAGCTCATCCCACCGGCGATCAGCAGCAGGTAATACTTGTTTATCGATAGTTTCATTAGGACTTTTTATCCTAACTCAATAAATATGATTTATGCAAGTCGTAGTCCCTATCATTACCCCCTTTACGAAAGATGGTAAAGTTGACATAAATGCCTTAAAAGACCACGTGAAGAGGCTTTTAGAACTCGGAGTAGACGTAATTTTCCTTAATGGAACAACAGGTTTGGGACCGGCTCTTTCTAAAGAGGAAAAGAAGGAAACGTTAAAGGCGGTGTATGACGTCACACACAAGGTAATATTTCAAGTGGGTGGTCTTAATTTGTACGATGTCTTTGAGCTTGTCGAATATTCTAAGGAGTTCGACATTTTGGGAGTAGCATCTTACTCTCCTTATTACTTCCAGAGACTTCCAGAGAAATGGCTGGTCAATTATTTTAATGACATTATAAGCAAGAGTGAACACGACTTCTTCCTTTACAATTATCCCGCGGCGACTGGATATGATATATCAGCAAAAGTAGTGGGAAAGATCCACGGGCTCAAAGGACTAAAGGACACTACGCAGGACTTAGCTCACACACTTGAATACAAGATAGTAAATCCTAACTTAATTGTTTTTAATGGATCCGATAGCTTAATCTACTATTCTTTATCGTCACTTGACGGTACAGTAGCCTCTTTTGCAAACCATTCTCCCCACATAATATCGGCTATGAGGAAGCTGATAAAAGAAGGAAAGAGGGAGGAAGCACTCAAGGTTCAGATGTTAATTAACATGCTACTAGACGCGATCAGGAAATACGGGCAGCTCTCGGCAACATACTATATGGTGGAGATAATGTTAGGTTATAAGGTGGGTTATCCTAGACCCCCAATATATCCCTTAACAGACGATGAAGTTAAAATGTTGAAAAGCGAAGTTGAACCTTTAAAGAGAAAATTAGAAGATATTATTAGTGGAATTTATGGCTAAAATGGTCACGCTGGGAGAAATTCTGATTCAGTTTAACTCAATTACTCCCGGTCCCCTAAGGCATGTTAACTATTTCGAAAAACATGTTGCGGGTAGCGAGGCAAATTATTGTGTCGCGTTCATAAGGCAAGGGAATGAGTGCGGTATTATAGCTCGTGTCGGGAAAGACGAGTTCGGGTACAACGCCATAGAGTGGTTGAGAGGGAAAGGTGTAGACGTATCTCAGATAAAGATTGATGATTCAAGCCCTACTGGGATATTTTTCATACAAAGGCACTATCCAGTCCCTTACAAGAGCGACTCGATTTATTACAGAAAGGGGAGTGCTGGGAGCAAACTTTCCCCGAATGATGTTGATGAAAAATATGTCAGAAGTGCTGACATAGTCCACTCCTCTGGGATTACCCTCGCTATTTCAGACACTGCTAAAGAGGCTGTATACGAGGCTTTTGACTTTGCTAGGACCAGATCCTTTGACACTAACATAAGGCTTAAACTTTGGTCTCCTGATAAGGCGAGATACGAGATAATGAGGATACTTAACCAATTCCACCTGAACTTCCTGATAACAGATACTGACGACTCAAAGATAGTGTTGGGCGAGTCGGATCCCGATAAGGCAGCTAAAGTATTCCTAAATTACGCTGACGTAGTGGTAATGAAGATGGGAGCTAAAGGAGCTGCATTGTACTACGAAGGTAAGAAATACTACTCTCACGGATATACGGTTCCGGTCGAAGATGTAGTAGGTGCTGGAGACGCTTTAGGAGGTACTTTTCTGTCTTTATATTACAGAGGTTTTACTTTAGAAAAGGCTTTAGATTATGGTATAGTAGCGGCAACACTTAACGTTATGATAAGAGGAGATCAAGAGAACTTACCCTCGACTACTGACATAGAACAATTTTTGAGAGAGTTCGAAAATAGATAAGAAAAAAGAAATAGAGGTTAAATTCTAAATAGGCAGTTAACTAATTTTTCTTCCCTTTAATGCCTTAATCAACGTTGATGCAAAATAGGGTAGGTCACCTGGATGCCTCGATGATATTAGATTATCGTCCTCAACTACTGGGCTGTCTATGTATTCTCCGCCAGCAGCGATCACGTCGTCCTTAATCGAAGCCACGGAAGTGACTTTTCTTCCCTTTATTACTCCGGCGGAGATGAGGATTTGGGGTCCGTGACAGATTGCGGCTACGGGTTTTTTCAGTTCGAAGAATTTCCTCGTTAACTCCTTGACCTCCGGCAAAGTCCGTATTCTCTCAGGACCTCTACCACCTGGAATTACCAGAGCTGAGTACTCTTCGGGCTTTACCTCTTTAAACGAGATATCCGCTACTACAGTATAACCGTGTTTACCGACTATCTTTCCTCCCTTTTCTTTACCCGCAATAACCGGAGTGAAGCCTTCTTCTATAACTCTATAAAACGGGTATAACAGTTCAATATCCTCATATTCATCTCCTACTATAAAGAGTACTTTCATAGTGTGATAATTTGTGGCAATATAGACTAATAACATTAATTGTCAGTGTTTACCCGTGGCGTAACTTTTCCTTACTTTTAATTACTTCTAATTCCACCACGGGCACCCCTCTTAAGGAATCATACGCCTTCACCCTTAACTCATTGGGGCTAGTCGAG